>Ga0209782_1001814_pt1 | contig 11508 bp, 4 predicted proteins | sample WorMetmaBAHAMAS1_FD_187390 | JGI IMG/M metagenome (GOLD analysis project Ga0209782, IMG submission 187390) | Marine gutless worms symbiont microbial communities from Max Planck institute for Marine Microbiology, Germany - Inanidrilus... | ecosystem: Host-associated > Annelida > Digestive system >... | reverse complement strand
ATCCATAACACTTCACCGACATTATTCATTCTAACACCGTTGCAGCAAAAAATGCGAAATTTTGAATATACAGGAGGGAAGATGGTCACCATCTTGAAAATCAAAAAATTGCAGTATCTCCAAAACCATTTAGCCGATTTTGATGTAATTTTGTATACTGATGAATATTATTAGCATTCTGGACCTCAATGGCCATTTGAAAATTCAAAATTTTTAAAATCAAAGATGGCAGGTGGCTTCTAGTTTTAAAACCGTTTAGCATGATATCTCCACGACTGCTTTACCAATTTTAGTGAATTTTTTCAAATATTACTTATTATTTTACCTAATAACTAGAATACCTAGCGGTATATGGTCGCACCTCTATGGGCTCTTAACACAATAAAAAATTTATGCTCCCCAAAAAAGTGGGCCAAAGTTCACCAAAATTTTTAGGGGATGCTACCCCCTAAGACCTCCCATCATGCCAAATTTCATCAAGATCGGTCAAACCAGCTTGGAGAAAAGCGTTAGAGAAATTGGGCCTCAGACAAAAAAAATTTCTCATGGACGGACAGAAATGTGACTACTTAAGTCGCGCCTCACAGCGTGCGAGAGGCGTGACTAAAAATGCAAAAATTAATCAAACAAAACTGACTTCAATTTGTCTTTGCTGTGTAAGTCACAGCTACAAAACAGCAAAAAAATCAAAATTTTGTTGGAAAATTCTAAGCACAGAATTTAGCTTTTATATTTATGACTGGCCACTGACTGTAATAAATGTGATAGCTAGCTTCTGTGCTTAGAATTTTCGGACACAATTTTGATTTTTGCTGTTTTGTAGTTGTGGCTTATACACCAAAGTCAGTTCTGTTTTATTCATTTTAATGTAATCTATCCAGGCAGATAAATTTGATAAGTATGTTGCACAGATCTGGGACTGTTAAGGAAGAAAACCAGCAGACATTATTGAACCGATGGTGGACCGGTATTTCAAGGTAAAGTTAGTTAGTTTTTTATGCTTACCAGTATTTATAGAGACATTTATGCACATACTTATGATTATTTAGCCCGCTCGGCAAAATTGCCAACCGGGCTATATATTTTACCTTCCGTAATTTCTTCTTATTTTTTTATTTAGCCCACTCGGCAAATTTGCCGGAAGGGCTATATATTTTGCCGATGTTTTTTCTTTATTTTTTTAATGGTCGACTTGCTAACACCTGTATCTCAGACGTTAATGGACCGATCTTTACCAAAATTTCAGGATTAGTAGACGGGTATAAGGGCTTGTTCACATCATTGAGCTTTTTTGATTTTTCAAGGGACTTTGCCATGGCAACCAATTAAAGTCGCAAAAATCGGCCTTTTTCCCGGACTAATCTAATTTGTCGCGCTGCCATTCGGAAACGGATTGCAATTCCGATTCCAAAAGGTTCAATAGAATGAATATCTGTACATTGTGTATGATTTTGGTGGCATTCGGTCCAGAAACCTCGGAACTTACGCTGTTAACATTAGCACCTTTTGCAGCGATATGGCAAAATCGGCATATCACTCAAAATATCTCATAATATCCTGAACCTACCTTGACCTATTTTACAGGTTTGGTAGGCGTATTAGTGGGGATGATTTTCCAAATATTCGTTTGGCGGTCGCCCAAGGGACGTTGCTATGGCAACCAGTAAAATATGGGACATGTTCGCAAACGTTGCGTGGAACTACATTTACTCTTTGCTTCTGCATTTGACAACGGATTGGCCGATCGTAAATACGCTTTCAAAAGTTTCAGTGGCAATAATCAGGCTACATCATGTCCAAATTTGGTGAACTTCCGTCCAGTAATCTGTTAAAACGTGCAGTTTTTGCCGCGATTCGCCCGCAATTTGACGGCGATTTTCATTCCTCACGTTGGCGTTTTCAAACGGATTGGAAGATCGCAATTTTGATTTCAGCAGAGTAATCGGCGGTCATTTCTGTACATCATGTAGGAATTTAGTTAGATTCGTTTCAGTGACCCCGGAGTTTAAGACATAAGAAGTTGTACAGTTGGTGTCGAAAATATTTCTGGGGTGACTTCGGGTCCGTTCAGTAGGGGGCGGGGCTGCTAGACAAGGCGGCGATAAGTAAGTAAGTGTGTGTCATTAGTGCTCGCTAGGGGGTGCCAAGCGGGCTGTACGCTAGGCTTTGCCACGCATTTCTATTTTATTTTTTTTACTATCAGCAAAGCTATCTCAGTATCTACTGACCGATTTTCAGGTTCTTTTCACCAAATGGAAGGTATTTGCGTGAATTTTCTTCATCCGTCCAGTTTTTCCGATTCCTCAAGGGACGTTGCCATGGCAACCAAATCATTTGTGAACGTCAGGTACGATATGGCCCAAAAAAACTGGCATATTTTGTCGAAGATCTCCGGATATACTGGACCGATTTTCGCAATCTTTGCACCATATGAAAGCTCTTTATGTGCAGATGATGGATCTGTACCTCATTTTCCAATTTGTCAAGGGACGTTGCCATGGCAACCAAAATAATGTTGAGAGAAATGAGAAAGTAATGAAGGCGGACTGATAACGCCTGTATTCTTTGTACTAGCGTTTGAAAACGAATTGGAATATCACTATCTGTATGTGCGCTTTAAATAGCAGCGATGATCAGGCTACATCTGATATAAATTTGGTGTCCTTCTGACCAGTACCTCCAGATTTCAACTGTGTAAAACAAGCATCGATCAGTGATCGGGTAAGTATATCTACGTTCGGCAGGTGGCAGCATGGTTATGTTTAGCTAGTACCTGCTAGGGGGCGACATTGCGGTGCCGAGCGGGCTATATGCTAGGCTTTGCCATGCATTTCTAGTTTAGTCCGCTCGGCAAACCTGCCGACCGGGCTATATATTTTTTTTTACTATGAGCAAAGCTATCTCTGTATTTACTGGACCGATTTTCACGATTTTTAGCGCGAGATGTGATATATACATCTCGCGCTTATGCTACGATGCCAGTGCCGTCCGTCTGCATTGTGACATTTGTGCATTGTGGTCACAGGGTGTGATGGATCCCGGATATCTTTGCATGCTTGGATAGATGGATGTCTTTGCTACTTACTGACAATGCCTCACCTAGATCGTCGGATTGGATGATGACGGGATTTGTGGTGGAAGAGGGGGGTATAGAAAAATTGGTGATCGTAGTGATATCACTTATTTTTTATAGATGGACCGGAAACACGTGATGATGTTGGGTGTTGACAGTACAGAATATTATTGTTGACAGTAGAAAATTTATGATGTCTGAAGACGGTACGACTAATTACCACATCGGCCTAGAATGGCGCCACATCGTACATATACTGCATAACGGCCGACGTATAAAACGCGGTATAAAGTGCATAACAGTAAAGTGCGTAACTTACAACCATGTTCGGTTAGGTATAAAATGCGTAACTGCATAATGGCTGGCAATTAGTCATACCCATCTTAAGAACGGTTTGTGCTAGAGCTTCCGTCATCTCGCGCTATCCTAGCCACTGCTAGGATAGCAAACGGAAGGTATTTGCATGAATTTTCTCGATCTGGTCCAGTTTTTCCGATTCCTCAAGGGACGCTGCCATGGCAACCAATTTTGTGTCATATGCAAAACACAAACCACATGCGATTTTTGCAATTTTTACATCATATGAAAGCGTTTTGGGTGTAGATGATAGATCTGAGATTTTTTTTCAATATCTTAAGGGATGTTGCCATGGCAACCAATTTTCTGTTGTACTGGACTTGTTCGCTCAGAGTATCTCAGCATCCATTGGACCGATTTTCACAATCTTTGCACCATATGGTAGGTATTGAATTGCAGATGATCAAGCCAACCTTCTTTTTCCAATATCTTAAGGGACGTTGTCATGGCAACCAATTTAGTGGCAAAAATTGGGCAAAATTACCTACCCCCTGCACTTATCACTCTGTCATTCCAAAAAGCAATGGGCTATCGTTATCTCAATTCACGCTTTAACAGCGTAAATGATGCCTCTATATCGTGTGAAAATTTCGTGAAAGTCGTCTAGTAGTTTTAGAGTTGACAGGGCTTATTTGTAAACGTCAAATATGACACGGCCAAAAAACTGGCGCATTTAGTCGAATGTCTCTGGATATACTGGATCGATTTTCGCTATCTTTTCACCATATGAAAGTGCTCTACGTGCAGATAATGGATCTCTACCTTATTTTCGAATTCTTCAAGGGACGTTGCCATGGCAATCAAATAATGTTGCCGCAATGAAGACAAACTGATACTACGTGCATTCTTTACACGTTCGCCAGATGGTAGCTTGATTTTGTTTCGCTACGACTTGCTAGGGGTCGCTAGGCTTTGCCATGCATTTATAGTTTATTTTGTAGAATGCTACGTAACGTGCAATTGTTTAAGTTAAATATTATTATTATTTTATCTGCATATATATTGTTAAGGTTTGATGTACAGTCTAGTATATACAGGGTGACCCCAAAAATTTGGCACAATTTTTTATGCCTTAGCTTTGTCAAATATTAACAGATTTACAAATTTATTTTACTGTCAGAATCAGAAGAAAATTTGTAATAATACCATCACTAGAAATGCCACCACACCTCAAGTGTGTCACTACACTACCTTGTGAAATCTCAAGTGTCTTAAAAGCAAATTGATAACAAGACGACTTCTGTAACAACACATTTTAAGAAATTAATAACAGCGTGTTTAGTGTCTCAGTTAATGTCTAAAGTAACTAAAAGTCACATCCTGCATTTTTTACATCAGATGTTTAGTGTGTCCACATTGCTGCTGGACGACGCATTCAAGTGGCGACGCCAGTGACTAATAGCGTGATTAATGAGACTGTTTGCCCCACTCAGTGACATTTTACAAGGTAGTGTAGCAACACACTTGAGGTGTGGTGGGATTTTTAGTGATGATATTATTGCAGATTCTCTCCTGATTTTGACAGTATAAGAATTTCGAAAATCGGTTAATATTTGAAGTTATAAAGCGTAGAAAGATTGTGCCAATTTTTTGGGCCACTCTGTACATTTATTTGTTTAAAATGTGCATATTACTGTCCCAATAAAATAATTGAACTGAGCAGATGGAAATAATGTTATATTTCTTTCATTGACTTAATTTTGTAGACGTATTAGTGGTATATACACATGGCTGACATTTTATCCACGGTATGTTGAATTGTTCAAAATAGCTTTTTTTCTATAGGGTGAGTCCAAAAAAGTAACTGCTTTTAAGACTTTTGCATATATTTTTGCTTGTGGCCATCTTCCACAGACAAAAGTTTACCCAGTTGTTTGCCATCCATTTCCTTATCTATGTACCAATTGTGGTCCACTTATGTCAATATTTGTGAGAACTGCAATACTTTTTGTAAAATTGACTATTTTAACAGTTCATTTCAGTTTACTGCAGCATTTACAAACTTCTGAAACCAACTCATTACATTAATGAAATCATACAGTAAAAGTGTTTGTCAGTAACTGGGCAAAATTTGTCTCGGAAAGGCTCATTATAGGCCAAGATATTGTAAGAACTTTGTGTGGTTACTTTTTTGACTCATCCTGTATATTATTGCTGAAATTTTTACAAGCTAGAGTTTCCTTTCAGTATTTCCCAATGACATAATGACCATTTCAGTAAAACTAACACCAATTTATTGCCAGAAGTTCGACTATAGTTAAGTAGATATAGATAGATTGATACTTTGCTATTGCAACCAGATAACACTTAAGCAGTCATGCTCACTCAGTTGCAGTGGACAAAGCTTGCAATAGGTGAATGACTTGTATGATCATCTACCAATGTGCTATTCAGTAAGTCATATATTACTTTCTTATTCGTTGTCTGTAATATCACCGTCATTATTTTGTATTGTTTATTTAGTTAATTCTGTTTCTTTTTTGATGATTCCTTGCAGACCAATTATACTGGACCGATTTTTATGATTTTTCACCAAATGGTACTGGTAGGTATTTGATCGTATTTTGAGGATCTGACCTTCTTTTTCCGATCACTTAAGGTACCTTGCCATGGCAACCAATTTTATGCAAAATTGGCGAACCAGCCTTTATTCGGCACACAAGTAATGCATTATGTTTTAAGTGCCTGGCACTGCTGGTTATGAGGTATAAAAAATCATTTGTAAAATGTGGCTCGACCACTGTAACGAACAGGCAAGAAGTAATAAAATAATAAACAATACATGTAAGCATATCTCAGTGTCTGCTGTGATGATGACAAGACATTGGCATCATTTGGTAAATTTATTATGAGTTATTTGATTTTATAGCATGTGTTTGCATTGCTGTGAAGTTTGTGGTGAAATCTGTAATATCATGTGAATGTTGATATATTCGTTAATAATGTTGTATCTGTTGCAGAACATTTACGTGCAAAGGTGTAGTCTGTGCCATCCTATTATATGGTACTTTCTATATCTACCGTTTTATACGCAGGTAACCACTAAAGGAACTAGAGCACAAGCTTACTGTAGGAAAGTCATATCATTCTGAAACATTTTCTCAACCTCATACCGTGATACTGTCTGTATTTAACAAGTGTGCTTTTTCCACTTGAGAAGTGTTCGGTGCCAACGTAGCATTTTCTTTCAGTAGGTCGAGCTACATAATTTTAAAGTTATGCATTATGTTTTCAGTGCCTGGCACTGCTGGTTAGTTGCTGCTAGGAAGGGCATCCAGTTAGTAAAAAGTTTCCCACCATTTGGCGACTTACGGGACCTCACCTGTGAATGGATAGTGGTATAGAAATAATAGGTTGGTTAATAGAGATGTAGCCAGGCATAGGTTTGGAGGCTTAGGGTCTTGCCGTCCAAATGCACCAAAATTTACAGATTTGAACGCATACTTCCAAAAATTTTCCAGCACAAATTTGTATGCCTCCATACTGGGGAGGGGCGCAGGCGCTGGTGACAACTAGCAGTTACTGCAAAACTGCACTACATCAGTACAAATAAACGTGGAAAAAACAAAAGCACAAAGGCCAAGTAAAGCTAGGTAAGTGCTATCTGTACCTATCACGTAGCAAAATAGTTTGTTGCAATAGGCTACTGGTGGCTCTTCAGCAAACTTTATGAAAGTCACTTTTGTGGTCGGTAGTCATTTATAAAATATTTCTAGTGAAGCTGTTTTGCATCCCTAGCGTGCTGCGCCCAGGGAATTAGCTGCCTCCCCATACCCCCTTACTTACACCACTCCATGGTAACAGTTCGGCTTATCCTGTGGTTTTGCTATTGTGTCTGTAAAATTGTGTACTGTGGCTAAATGCCTAAACGGATAGAGATGGATTGACCTCAGGGTTACCACAAAGGACAGCTGCTGCTTTATATTAGATGGAATGTGGTCTGTGTCAAACTGGCTCACCTTTGGAAGTGCATGTTGGAATTTGAGAAGTTCTGGTTCTCACTATGACACTGCTATGGCCATTCAAGCAGCTGCTGACCTCTTGTTGAGGAAATATTACTACATGTTTTCATATTTTAAAACTTATTCGAACTATCTATGATAAAATAATCTCCAAGGCAAATATGGCAATTATTCGTTGATTTTTAATGTGTTTTAGGCTGTGCATAGAAGACCGCCAGTGAATGAAGAGACGTGGGTGATCCATCTGCAGTCATCATTAGTAGTTGTGCACGTGTTACTCGGGATTCACTCCTCACGTTATTGACGTCCTAGTCAGCATAGGCCTAACAATGACAATGTCTGATTGTTGCTGGGATTCATTCTGACACATCTGTGCATATATGTTGACTTGTGCATTTGATGCTGCTTTAGTGAACAACCGTTATCATAACCATCTCTGACCGGAAGTTCAGCAGATGCTGAGACAGCACAACATGTGGGTCGTTGGATGCTGCCGAAGTGCAAAACTCCACATTTTTTTCGTAGCCTACAGTGCCTACTGCTTTTTCTCAGTAGAATTCGGGATAACAGGATACTACAAATTGGGATGTCTTTAGTTCAGTATGGAGATTGCCAAGACACTGACCTTTTTATCTTGTCACATGTGCCAATTTCCACTTTTTCTTGCACTATGTCTGTGTGATCACAAACCACCTATGTTACAGATAATGAAGGATTGACGATGTGAGGTATCAAGTGAAAATTTGAAGCTCATGCAGCTGGACTGGAATTTGTTTTTGCACATTGTTACATTCATTTTCTGTTCAAGCATTCGTGGGACCCATTATGCACAGACTTTTTATTATCAACAAATGTTCTCACAAGATCGTCTTAATGGAACCGAACCATGCTTATGCCGACTGTTATCTGCACACTGACTCAACAATTTTGCAGTACAATGTTTTCAACAATAGGATTGTTTTCAACAATACGACAGTTTTTTTGCAGTCAACTTTAGACGGACGTCCCAACTGATCGAGGCTCATCTACATGACTTCTTCTGCCTCTGTGAAATTTGGCTGCCTAGCGCTTGACTGTGGCATATAATTATGATGGCACATTTTTACTGTAAACAATAGTTATTCAGCTGTTTATCTGCTGTGGATGAACATTCTCATGTCAAAAATTTCATAATTGCACGATAGCGGATTTTATTAAAGTCAGTCATAATGTCCAACGAGCTTTTTACAGTCTACAGGGTGGGCCAAAAATGTGGTCAATATGTTTGCCTGTCCACATCTTCAAAATGCCTGAACGAATTTGAATGATTTTTGGAATATTTAAACACTGTGTTATTCTGAACACATATGTTACATCTATATTGAACAAGTTTATAAAATAAATGGTGCTAGCAATAAATTCAATAACTTGGTAAAATCAAGCGAGGTTACTTCATTTGAATGCCAACTTCTTTAAATTCCTGCACAAATTTGCATAATTTGTAGCATAATTCTACAATGTGATATTCTGAACATGCCCGTTAACTTTATTTTGATTAACTGCCTAATATGAAGCAGTGCACCACCTGGCAGAAGACAACTCGTTTATGCTGGGTGGTGCCACTTTATTTGAATTTTGAATCAACAGATGTGTTCAAAATAGAATGGCGTTGAAGTGTGCAAAAAAAACAGAAATTGTTTGAGGCGTTTTGAAGATGTAAGCAGGTAATGTGTGTCTTCAAATGTAGTAGCCCAAGTTCCCAACTTATTTGGCCACGTGTATTACAGTAAATCTCACAAAGTAAGCAAGCTGGAGGACTTAAATTTTTAAATAATACTACCAAGGAAGCATGACCAGTAACATTTTTTTACCCAAAAGTAAGCCTAACCTAACCTATAGCAGAAAATAGCCAAGCTCAAAAATTTCTCACCAGTTTTCATACATACCGATAAGGTCTTGCTCCCTATATTTATTTTGCGTATACAGCCCCAACATATGGCTCTCACAGTCTCACTTTCGGAGTGCTAGAAACGCCACTGCTTTTCATCTTACTTCCCGTTTTTAGCCCGCTCGGCAAACTTGCCGGAAGGGCTATATATTTTGCCGATGTTTTTTCTTTATTTTATTTATTTATTTTTTTAATGGTCGCCTCCGAGCCCCACTGGGTCAGAAGCTAATTGACCGATCTTCACTAAAATTTCAAGATTGGTATACAGGTGTAAGGGCTTGATAACACCATTGAGCTTTTCTGATTTTTCATGGCAACCAATTAAAGTCGAAAAATCGGCATTTTTACCGGACCAGTCTGCTTTGTCGCGCTGCCATTCGGAAACGGATTGCAATTCCAATTTCGAAAGGTTCAACAGAATGAATTTCTCTACATTGTGTACAATTTTGGTGACATTCGGTCCAGAAACCCGAGAGTTTACAACGTTAACAATAGCACATTTTGCGGCGATACGGAAAAAATCGGCATATCATGCAAAATATCTCAGAATATCCTAGACCTACCTTGAACTACTTTACAGGTTTGTTAGGCGTATCAGTGGGGATGATTCTCCAAGTATTCGTTTGGCAGTCGACCAAGGGATGTTGCTATGGCAACCAGTTAAATGGGAGATGTTCGCAAACGTCGGGTGGAGTGAACATTACTCTTTGCTTCTGCATTCGACAACGGATTGGCCGATTGTAAATCCGCTTTCAACAGGTTCAATGGCAATAATCAGGGTACACCATGTCCAAATTTGGTGAACTTCCGTCAAGTAATCTCGGAGTTTACGCTGTTAAAACGCGCAATTTTTGCCGCAATCCGACCGCAACTTGATGACGATCTTCATTCGTCACTTTGGCGTTTCCAAACGGATTGGAAGATCGCAATTTTGATTTCAGTAGAGCAATCGGCAATCATTTCTGTACATCCTGTACAAATTTACTGAGATTCGGTTCAGTGACCCGAGAGTTTATAAGACAAGAAGTAGTACAGTCGGCGTCACGCAGAATGACCTGTACTGTTTGCTTCGGCATTCGACAATGGATTAGCCGATCGTAAATACGCTTTCAACGGATGCAATGGCAATTATGAGGCTATATCGTGTATTTATAGTTCAGTGGGCGCGAGGGAAAGGATCATCGCCGGGAAGAGTGGAGGGATCATATCGCGCTATGCTAGCCACTGCTAGGCCCTCTTGTTAGTTTTCCTATCCTATCCTTTTTTGTTGTCCCAAATTTTGCTCGCGTCCGGCCGAGACTACTGTAAAACCGATTTTTATGCGGTTTGCTTTATATGACGTCAATTCCGGGTTATTGCATTTCTAGAGGGATAAGAATTCAGAAACTGCTCATCTTTAGTGGGGAGACCACTGGGCTGCCTACCACTGGGCTGCCTCAGCCAGTGGATATGCCGGCCGATTTTTGTAGCTCGGCGATTTTTACGGTTTCTAGTTTGCCTTTTCTTTTAGATAGTCGTGTTTACTGTTTCTGTTTTGTTTATATTATCTGACCAGCATTTGAATTATGTAACTAATTACGTGTTTTTGTTTTAAAATTAGTTTTATATGAAATTCATTAAACTTAACGAAATTTTTCTAAATTGTTCGAGGTAAGGTTTTAGAACGGTTCCCCGAATACTGTAGCCATTGACAAGTACTATTCAGAAGAACATTCAGACTAGGTGTAGGACAATTCATGGCACCAGTTGTCAATGGTTTCCTTTAACGCCACACCCGCCCAGGGCTGCATTTAGCTGATGGGAGGCCTGGGGCCCACCTTAATTAGGGGCCATTAGCTGAGACTGAAAAAAAACTTTAAATTTAAAATATAAGTCTAGCAAGTAACAAAGCTGAGTACTAATAATGTGTATAATAATCAAATTACGGCAGTTAGGCTTAGCTTAGTAGGCCAACTAAATTCAGTTAGTAGAAAGGACTGCTAAACTGTACTGTGGCTAAACATATAGTTGAATTAAACTCAGCTAAAACAGTTATTGACAATGCGTAACTAACAGCTAAGTCCGGTTAATGTTTACAATGACTCCGCACCTGGAAACCAGCATTTTCGCGAGTTATTACCGACAGCAAAGGATGTTATTAATATATATATGACGTCAAATTCAACCGGAAATGCAAGATTTAGCTGTGA
>Ga0209782_1001813_pt1 | contig 11511 bp, 9 predicted proteins | sample WorMetmaBAHAMAS1_FD_187390 | JGI IMG/M metagenome (GOLD analysis project Ga0209782, IMG submission 187390) | Marine gutless worms symbiont microbial communities from Max Planck institute for Marine Microbiology, Germany - Inanidrilus... | ecosystem: Host-associated > Annelida > Digestive system >... | reverse complement strand
CTACCCCCTAAGACCTCCCATCATGCCAAATTTCATCGAGATCGGTCAAACCAGCTTGGAGATAGGGGTTGGTCGGAAAAAAAATTTCCACACACAGACGCACGGCATCCTGACTGGTTGAGTCGCGCCTCACAACGTGCGAGAGGCGCGACTAATTATTAACAGAATGATACTGTGTAATACACTATTTTGGCACAGTGACAATGTCAGGTTGGTGAGAAAAGGAAGGCATCTGCATATAAAAATGTTACAAATCTAATTACCCTAAAAGTTCTCCTCTGAAGAACCAGGATGATAAAAAAATGAAAGTTAAACCAAAACTGAGACCCACGGCACTGGTAGATTGACACTGTGCAAGTCATACACACAAAAAGTGCAGGTAATTTAGTCTTTGCTAAAACAGCACCAATAAACCAGTGAAGAAGGCAATGAACAACCTTCATTTTTGTCCTTTCATCCACACTAGTAACAAGATTGACAAGAATTCTTCATTTGAGGTTTTACATATCCAGATATATATATTAATTTTGTTAATAATTTAAAATATCAGTATATTAATTTTCCAAAACTGATGACATTTATGCGTGCATCATTACATAGACTGGTTAATTGGTGTTTCTTAACTACACCCGCTAACCTCAAATGACTATCACTATAAAAAGTTCCATTCAATTTGACTTCTCACTGTTTTACAAAAGACAATACAAGTTAATTTGCAAAGAAGCTAATAACTGAATTTTAGAGGTTTTAAAGTATGCAAAATAAGTGATAGCAAATAAAACCCATGCATTCATCAAGTTTGCAATAAAAAGCAGTACTTAGCTTATTTCCTACATATGCAACTTGCATAATAAAAAAGCAACAATAGAAAACTCACATTAAACAAATCTCACTCTTAGACAACAAATCGATCGAACTTTAATGCCGACACCATCACAGATATGGGTCAACAAACTGACGACTCTTCTCAAGCACTATCAGCATCGTCGCATTTGCCGGAATTGCACGAAGCAAGCACGGAGTGAAACCACGAAAGAATCGTCTCCAGCCTCCCTCATCACGATACAATTTCTGTGTACAGTCCACAATGCCGCGATATTTTCGCTGCGAATGCTCTAGTTCATCTGACTGAAGTGAAGATTTTATGACATCTGTTGGATACGTGAGTGCCCAGTAGGCAACCCCAGCAACACCACCACTGATGAACATGCGTGTCATAGACAGATCTTTCACATTCTTGCCTCGCTCGGTCAGCCCGTCACGACACAGCTCATAAAAACCTGCACAACAAACAAACATGAAAGAATTACAAGCATGTAAAGAAACACTATGCGATCAGTACTGTCATTTTCTGACTCAAAAATCGTATGCAGAATGCTAGGGAATACAACCTTTTATATGCTAGAACAATTATATGCTGGAACAATTTTGTTCTATTTTGTTTGTGTTATTTTTGCAATAAATTTTATTTATTCATTCATTCATCACGTATATTATGTAATGCTAGAGCGCTATCAGAGATAGATGCCAAAGCTGACCAACACTGCCGAGCTGATAGACTGTTCTGTTAACAATATGGAATTATTTGCCACAAAAGTTCAATGATATTAATGCAACTGTATCATTTCAAAAGACTCTGATCGTGTGTTGCTACAGCTGGTGGACATTCTGAACACTCTGTTTAAATAGTGAGTGAGCTATAAGCAGCTAACATTCATTACTGAAACGTTTGAGCCATTGGTAAATAGCTGTACAAATTCTGATTAGTTATTCCTGAATATTCAATGCACAACTGCATGTTCACTTGAAAAATTGAACTTTAAAGTTTAAACTGCTGTTATCTATTAAACCTTATCAGTTATTTCAATAAAATTTGTAGGATATATTGTGAGAATACTTACATGCAAATTCTGAAAGTTAGGCTCAAATCCGTGTTACCTTGGCTGAAGTACAGAAATTTTTCTAGCAGACTGTTTTTATTAATGCTGGTGACCTTCATTTCACTATTGCAAAACAATCTGAATGCAACGTATCATATAATTATTGAGTTTGAGCATCACTGCTGCAGACTCGGATGGCAACATTCACAGTATATCCTAAAGTTTACAGTTACATGTAACTAAATTGCTATGGTGTGAAATGCAAGTCTGGTGCAACTACCAAGCATCCTATTCTAAAGACCAGTTATTTCAAGAGAAGTCATATATCATTAACTAATGCCACAAGAAAGCCACTTACTTCATTTACAAGTTACACATTACACAAAATGTAATATTTGTAAACAGTAATTACCAAAATAAATTCCAAATGCAGGGGTATCCCTCAACATAGTAGCACCTAAACCTTGGTAGACACCACGTAAGCCATATCCTTGTAGGATACACCATCCAGCATGAAACACGTTGCGGTACTGAATGGTGCCACCAGATTTGGCACGGATTATCTGTATCTGCATCTTGGTCTTGAACTAAACACGAGACATGCCACACACGTTTCATTCTCAAAACTATCTGCAAAGATGACAATAATCAAATGACTCAATTCCACGTAAACAGCCTTAGATAACGCATCAGTACAATTATTAACTTCAAATTACAAGTCTACATCAGTGACTGAGACAGAACAGCAGCACTGGCAGCAAGCATACACTCTAACTTAAGTCAGTATTCAGTATCAGCACAACATTCTGTTTGTCAAATTTGGATATCCTCAACAAAAAGAAAGCATGTTGACTTAAATCAATTAGATTGCAGGATTCTCCTTATTCAATTAAAGTGCTTGCTGACTTATATTTCTTCAAGCTATTGCCTTCAGAACCAGGGTCAAGAGGGTGTTAACATGCAGGATGGAATCCAAAACATGGGTCACAGAGCATTCTGGAGGGTCACATAGCTTGTAACTGACCATGCCAGGAGCTGTCATCATGACCTCAAGCTGAAGGAACCTACTAGTGATAAGTATGGCTGTTAATCCATTTATAGCTATCACCTTGCTGAAGAAGGATGATAACAGATTACAGAGACAACTGTTTCACTGGATGACTCAAAAACACACAATGATCATCATCATCATCATGCGGCTTGTCCACGAATGCACGTTGCCATTTCCATGAGTGACTTCCATGCCTGTCGATTAGGACAATGCAGTGGAAGACTTGCTCATGAAAAACACTTGAGCTGAGATGTCTCCGGTAACTTGCCAGGCAAATGCAGGTAAGTTGGGTGGCAAAAACTGGAAGGATAGCCTGGAATCGCCCTTGAGGAACCCCAAAACACCCAGCATGTAGACTTATTTAGTGGCGGCCTACACGCGCCACGTCATAACTGTCATGGGCAAGTAAGGATTTTTCATGGCAGCAGCCTGAGCCACCAGGTTGTCACATCCTCATCTTGGTAGTAGAGTGGTCGCTGTTAGTCCATGACTGCTTATTTGTCAGGGAACACCCTCTTTATTTTGCAGCTAAACAGGCCATTCCACTATCCTCCAACTGTGGATGTGGGTGGTAGCAGTTACAGCTGTGCCCAGAGAACAGCAGGTCTAACTCCCTGGCAATGCAGGAACTGTGGCTACTGTCAGGCGAGGAAGCTCAGTGAACGAGGTATTGCCGTTGCCCTCTCCTACAGTGGCAGCCACAGAGACCAAATTTTATGACTTGGAGAGAGCTGAAATGGAAACCAGTGAGCCAGCTTGGCTATAAATGAGCCAACTGGAACTGAAATTGAAGCATCTCAGCTAGTTTGTAAAGAATATCAACAGGGCCCTCAGATGGAATAACTTCGTGCAAGCTGAGAGGAATAACTTTGTTCTATTTGGCTGGTGCTCAGAATGCAGTTAAAGTAAGTTAAGTAACTGGGTATAGCAGTTCACAACATGCCTTACCACTTCTGAAACTCACACTGCCATACAGATCACACAGTGTTACCTGCTACCCAGCAGAGGTGATATTCCCAAAAAGTTCTTAGATAACTTACCTTTTGAGTTTAGTGCTCAAAACTGATCAAGAGCTACTAATCGTAACTGTAACAGCCTTTAAGAGGATTTGGTGACCTGTGGTTACCAGTGATGGCTTGTCCTTGACCTTGAAAGCCAAGTCCTTGGCCTTGTCCTTTAAAATTATTGCATCCTTCCTGTTCTCCCATAAGGAAGTCATTCATAGCGAAGTTGCCACAATGTTATTCTAGGCAGTAAAGTCGTACTGCATGAAGATACTGCAATACAGAGGCAGCTGGTTCTCCAATGGATCCAGCTGTCTATTTGCTCATCAAGACTTACATCAGCCACAATCAATTGCCATATATGGGCGTGGTGCAGTCTGATACCGAAACTAATGACACGCCAATAAATGCAGCAGTGGAGTGTGACAAGATCAAGTTTGCTTTCCGGGAACTGGAAGGGATTGTTTCCCAAGACATCAATGATGTGGATGGATATTTGAGTGTTATCAATCACCTCAGAGCTTCACTTATGATCCATCTGTACTGCTAATTGATGCACCTCACCTTTAACATACAGCAAAAGAACACTGCCATTACATTTTAATACACCTGCACAGGCCTAGCTGCATGATTCCTATGTTGAGTGCAGTGTGCAGAAATGTTTGTGTTACTGACATAAGACAGCATTTCATGATTTTTGGTAAAAGCTTTCGTTGATATTGCGGCCTATTAAGGGGGTCAAATAGCCCTAAAACAATTTTGGGGACCTGAATAGGAATTTTCCAGCCAAATGTGCAAAGTATTGAAACGTTCATATTATCAAAACTACTGTTTAAATCATAAATAAATTCTGCAGAGTGATAGAGACCCCCTAGTACTAGGTGTGGGTGGTCCAAATATGCCTCAAAGAAATCAAAGATGGTTGATGGCCACCATCTTAATAAATCGAAAAATAGCAATGCTTCACAATGGATTGGCTGATTTTGATAAAATTTAGCACAATGGTGCATCTCTACTCTCTCGACCACTTCAGCCAAAAAATTCAGCTATTTGGAAATCCAACATGGCAGCAGCGGCCATCGTGAGAAATCGAAAAATTGCAATCTCTTCAATGGATAGACAAATTTTGACAATTTCGCATGATGATGCATCTCGGTCCTCTGGGCCCCATCAGCCAATGAAATTTCACAAATTCGAAAAATCAAGATGGCGGCGGCAGCCATTTTGAGAAATAGAAAAAGCACAATGTCTCCGCAATTGATGAACAAATTTCGACAAAATTTGGCACAGTGACGTACCTCAGTCCTGCAGACCTCTTCAAATAAAATTTTGATCTTTAAATTTCAACACGGTGGTGAATCACTATCTGGAAAATCGATATCTCAAAAACATTTGCACCGATTTCGGCAGAATTTTAGTGCGCTAATGCATAAGAGCCCTCGTAGTCTAAGTGGTATAAAATGTACTGTAATTGATAATAAAACAGCAAATATAAATGATAAAAACTGCAGTTTATCCACTGTGTTAACAGCCACGCATCAAGAACTGCAAAAATGATAAAGAAGTGATATTATTCAGCATCACGATGACATGTAGGCGACGTGATGGTCGGCAATATCCCCTTTTCTGATTTTTGAAGTTTTTGATGCGTTGCTGTTAACACAGTGGATAAACTGCAGTTTTTATCAGTTATTGATATATATAAGTCAACATTTGTGTCTGAAAAAATGACAATAAACGAAGCAACAACTCAAAAATCACACTGAAATAGCTGTGAAAGACTAACAAGATCGATTGGAGACTCAGCAAATGAAGCCACAAATCCGGTTAATGCTCCAGCAACAAAATACTCAGAACTGTTCAGTCGTTTACCAATTCGCTGCGGCCCACTCAAAATGCTTGAAAACTGTACACAGTAATTGACAGATATACTGAATCATCATGTACTTATTTATCACGTGATAGGTTTCTGTCCTTTTAATCAACACCAGTTTGCTAAGGCCTATGATTCAATAAACACTTCACATTTTGTCTGCTTTTACTATCTTTGCAACTGATAAGATGATAATGGCAAGGATAACATGTAGACAGGATCAAAGACGGATTTCCCATGACAAAATACGATAGATTTTTTGTCCATTTGGCTGTCTGAGCAAAGGTCTGCCAGAGGTGTCTACATAATTTCAATGCCACCTGGCTACCTACTCACAGCGCATACTGTCAATATTTCCGTAAAATGCAGAGTGCAGAATCTCAGCCCACTTTAAGTACTATATCTTTCGCACGTTCTGGAGTGGGAAAAAATACAGATATAATACTAATGTGTAATTACTCACTGCTTGATAGAGTTAAGGTTTAACATCCACTCAACACAAAATAAGTCAGTGTGGAGATGCTATTCCCAGCCAATCTCTTTGATATTACTAAAACACAAAATAAAAACCGGGAGAAACATCCACAAAAAATTCAATAAACGTTGAGTTGACAGAATGAAGCCACATTCTGCTTCAGGTAGCAGTAATCATCATTCTATGCATATGCGCAAAAACATTAAAGTTGTTTAAGAAGGCCACTGACTAGTGGCTAGAAAATATTTCACTGGTCATTCCCACTTATAGAATATAGACTGATTACTGAATATCATTTGCAGTAAGACATGAGAATTATGGTATGTTATTTGTACATGTTACAGTTTGTTTGTGGAATTCAACATTGTGGTGTTACCAGTTGGTGACAAAAACAAACTTGAATGCGAATGCAAAACTACAAATTTTCCCCTAACCAATGACAGCAATTTCATTTAGATATTTAAACACCTTAAGGGTGATGATAGTACAAACTCTACTGTTCACAGCATCACAGAACAAAAAACAAGAACATCTAAGCATTATCAAGTTTCTGCAAAAGCAGTAGCACAGTCATACTGAGATGGGCTGAAAACTGGCTGAGTAGGAGAAAACAGACTTAAAGGCCAGGTGTCTCACTGAAGTGATGTATTAAGTTTTGTATCACAATGTCCACAAAAATATGTCTTAGGACCTATTCTGTTTGTACCATTACACTACACAGTTACTGTCAGTTAGTCAAAAAACAAGACACTATACATTTGCCCATAACTATGTCAAACACTAATTGGAAATTCTTTCGCTGATAGACTCACCAGTAAATTGCAATAAAGCTGTTATTAAATATCCTACCACATCTTAAATGCATACCTACAGTACACTACCTTGTGAAATATTAAGATCTGCAAATAGCGACAATCTGATACATGCATTGTGATTAATGATAAATCACAAGGTAGTATAGCTGCACATTAAAGGTAAAATTTGTGAAAAGGAAGGCCATTTTATTTTTGGGGAGTCCCAGTCCCACTCCCATACCCCTATTCTTGCACCAAATTTCATCACATTGGTGCAACATGGAGGCTAAAATAAAAACCTAAAAAAAGCCCCAAGTAATTTAAATACTGGTGCTTGCGCTGTTCTCAATGCTGCTGACAATGACTTCTTTTCACCTGATAATAACTTGTGAACAGTGTTGCCCTGAAGAACATCTGACCAACAATGGGCGATCCTGAAATACACAAAGAAGTAACATGTTCAACAATTTGTTGTACACTCACTAGTAATATGCAAAGAACAACAACACTAATGCCTCACAATGTTCATGTTCCAAACTCAGGTAATGTATATGTGCAGTAAACATCTGCGTACAATACCAGATGACATTCTGCAGTGCACCACCAAATTGCCTGACAAAGTAGACCTATAGACCATTCAAATTTTGTGAAGATCTTTGGCCACAAAATCCTCAGTCCTTAAGGATCAGTCAATGATCCTTATAGGTAAATAGCCCAAGAGTGTAGATAGTTTTGGTAGGCTATGATGTGGCATTGTTTGCGTAATCCTAGGTTTAGCAATTTTGATACAATACCGGTCATGACAGACAGATGACAAAAGAGACACACGAAGATGGCATATACTGTACTGTGCCAGCATAGCATTGCGTGGTATAAACTGTATTCACATTTTGTATTGTAAGATTCAGGATCAGGGGATCATTTACTGTATCATAGTAATGTCTGATCAAATCATTGACCATAGATCATGAAATAGACTTCCATGCTGTCTCCATGATCAGTGCACCTCCAGCAGTCCTAAGCTCATATAACAGGCCAGTGTTCGCAGACAGACTAGAGGTCTGATTAACCTATCAGCACTCAGCAGCCACGTTGTTCTTGGTCTGCAAGTTAAAAGCTCCAGTCCAGTCCTGCGATGATGCATATAGATAAATGGCCCCAGAGTGTAGGTAGTTTTAGTAGGCTATGATGTGGCATTGTTAAGCATAATCTGATAACAGTATAAGAATTAACTATCGTTGCTGGTGAACTGGCATTCCGTTGATGGTAGTGTATCCACATACTGACAAGATGATATGCAAAGCACTGACGAGCTCAACAACCCGACAAGTTCCTCCTAGCTCTTGCATGTGGTGTGCTTAACTCGGAGGGTAAGACCAAGATATTGCCAAAACTAATAAGCAAGCAAGCAAATGAAACACTTAAACGAAGCAAACACTACTGCTTTAATTCTTCAGACTAAATAACTATGATTTCGATTCACGTGACTTGCAAAATATGTTCAACTTTGATTTGACTGAGAATAAAGTCAGCTGAAGTCGACTTGAACAAATCAACTTAAAAAGTAACTTGTGTCTAAATTCGACCTGGGGTCAGCTGAGGTGAGAAAAATCGACCCCACTAGGCTTGAAATACCCAAGTCGACTAGGGTCGACTTTTTGAGAACGACTCCCAGGTCTGTGTTGATCAATGCCAAAATCGATTGAAATCTACCAAAAGCTGCAGCTATAGCCATGCCCAGTGCACCTGGTATGGGCATTCATGGATGTTACAGTTATTTTTTTTCACTGAGTTATCACTTTACATTAAATTAAGTTTCTTCAAGATGTTTAGAATTATTGTCAGTTTCTGACTTACGATACAATACAATATGATAATGAAATATTTATAGTGTGCTCGAATGCTGACTATAGTCAGCTTAATCTACAGCACTGTACCATAACTGAAAAAACTAACAACAAAAAAACTCAAAAACGAAAAATCTGAGAAGTACCGGAAGAATTAGGTTAGAGTTAGGGTTAGTGTTACCTATAGGCTCAGTGGAAGGGTTACTTACTTGGCATGCGGAACATTTACGCTGTCTGGTTAATATAAAATAATCAAAGAGGGTAAAGTTTTCTTCGTGCAGCACTGTATTTTTTTTTGGTTTGGTAATCCAACTGAAATACAGGTTGAGCCAAAAAAACTGGACCGTTTTTAAGAGTTCACAACTTGGTGATGGTTAATGGTTGAAAGGCGTGTGATATGTCAAAAGTTTCTGAATTTTGTCTAGAAAAAATGTATAAAACTTGCATGTCAGAGCATTTTAATATTCTTTGCTTAATTTGAATAAAACTTTACTACATGTAAAATTATGCTAATTTAACAAATAACACACAAAATGCATGCATGCATTTTACCCAAATTTTAACGCAAACATATAGTGAAAGTAACAGCAACGATTATATGCACACAGAACTTGTCCAGTCAAAATTCAGCATGGGCACCCTTTGCCTTAATAACCATCAGTTTTTTCAACAGCTGACTGATTATTCAGTTCAGTGTGTCCTGGCTTAAGCTAGCATGAGTCCAACAGCTGACTAGCACACATTTAACCAGTTAATGTCTGTCAGCAGCTAAATTGCAACAAAAAACACCCAAAACATTTAAGAATTTTGTTTACAAAAAAGTATAGAACTTGCATGTCACAACATTTAAATATCATTTGCTGAATTTTACAAAATGCATGCATGCATTGCATTTTTACCCAACTTTGAACTCGAACATACAGTGAAAGTAACAGCAACAATTACTGGTATCTGCACACAGAATTTGTCTACATGAAATTCAACATAGGCACCCTTTGCCTTAATAACTATCATCAGTGTTTTTTTGGCAGCTGACTGATCACTCGGTTCAGTGTGTCCTGGCTTGGCAGAGTTCAACAGTCGATTAGTATGCATTTAGCCAGTCTGTGTCTGTCCACAGCTAAACTGCAACAAAAAAACATCCAGCATAAGGTATTTTAAATGATTTCTGATATTGCAATGGTGAAATTCTGTTGCTCCAGATAGGAAGGGTAGCCTATCTACTTCTCTGAAAACTTTGTGTAAAGGGGAATTTTGATGCAGAACAGGAGATGAGCTCAGCTCAGCCGTTTCAATATAACCGCTAATTTCCTGCATTGCCACTGGCATGTTTGTTACTGTCAGCTAGTGCTGCCAGTGTCAAAGAATCGGGTGTGCATACACTCTGCACTTAACTCTCCAGTATTTCCATAGATTATAGTACCTTTCTGTAGCTTTCACTAGATTTCAACATCTGATGAATCACAATGTCATATCACATGCATTCATAACATTCATGTACACCATCTCTTCCGGTATCACTAAAAACTGACCGCACGACTGCACGCGACCGTACAGTCTGGAAGACAACTGCACGCGACAACTGACGTATCTCGACTGATGTGTTTAAAACACATTTTCCATTACTTCGTTTCTTTTGTATTTATTCGACTTTTACACGATATACTTTAACCAGTGCACAGTTTCTTTTTTTACTTTTCTTAAATTTCATTAAATTTTGATCTGTTTTTTTGGAGAAGCATTACACATATGCAGAGTTAACTGCATACTGCGGTCGGGCTGTACGGTATAATTATTCACGCTCGGCGGTCGTAATTATCATGTCCAGTGTTCCAGACTGTGCGGTCGTTGTGCGGTCGGCTTTTAGTGAGACCCGTCTCTTCCAGTCGTCTCAACATACTGTTTACAACTTACCTACACCCTTGTATAATCCACCAATTCCTTCCCATTTCAGAGTTTTAAAGAAACAATCAGCAAGACCGGAGTACACTGGTTTGTGTACAGGTTGCGTTTGTAAACGAACTTTCAGAGTATCGAAGGGATGACCCACGAGGCACACGGCAATTCCCGCTACAGTTCCTGAAACCGAATTTTTAAACGTCCGTCGCACGAATGACTGATCAGCAGTTTTCGACATTTGTAAACTCACTATATGTTATTTTAATGAAAATACCACCACACACAGAATGTTTGTTTTTGTGCGTGACCTTTTGATATCTAGGTCATTAGGTCACGCAGTCGTGTGCTATGCACTAGGGCTGTTCCTGTCCAGCTTTTTATTCATTGCAGCATTTATCGAATACTCGAGTTACTCGAAGTTATCGCAGTTATCGGCACTCGGCAGTAGTTAAGAATAAGGGGTAAGTTTAACTAGATTTATAATTCTATGATTTCGGCAAACTATCACATATATACATAGAAATCGAAAAAACATACTATTATATGTTCTCTATGCATATACTACGTTCATAATAAGGTTGGAAGATTAGAAGATGGCGTCGGCGTTAGCCTACTTGAAAAGTGAAAACAATCTTAAGTAGTGTATATAACTGGTTAGTGCACCTCGCGGGGCCTGCACCTTACTGGT
>Ga0209782_1001812_pt1 | contig 11516 bp, 9 predicted proteins | sample WorMetmaBAHAMAS1_FD_187390 | JGI IMG/M metagenome (GOLD analysis project Ga0209782, IMG submission 187390) | Marine gutless worms symbiont microbial communities from Max Planck institute for Marine Microbiology, Germany - Inanidrilus... | ecosystem: Host-associated > Annelida > Digestive system >... | reverse complement strand
GATTTTGATCACTGTTAAAATTGCTGTTGACATTGCACTGAATTGACAAGATGGCCCTTGCCAGCTGAATGAACAATGAACATGATAAATATGATTATGATTATGATCAATGAAATTGATGAAAAGATTGAAAACAGTGCAATATCATGTAGAGTTACAACGATACACAAAAAATGGACCAGACCAATTCAGTAATTTCATGCTGCTTGGACTAGCCGATTCAGTACCTCGTCCATTAATGACCAACGGCAATGAAATGTGCCATGTTTCCTGCAGCTAATGGTGGTAATTAGCTAATAATGTGACTGATAGCATCAGCACAGTTCATCTAGGGACTAATCAAATTCAGCATGTAGAGCAACAACCCGTGTTGATAACAACGAGCCAATTTTAAAGGAGACATGCTGCGTACACTAATTACTGATACTGTTGGACCAGTGCCGACCTACAAAAACAGACCAGCACCGATTTAAGTGCAGTGGATCGGATGTGGTTCAGAATCAGTATCAAGATCTGCTCTAATATCATGACACGTGCCACTACATGTGCAGTTGACATAAACATTGCAGAAATTGGCTTGTATTACGGTGATTGTGATTTGGTGGATGTTGCCAGTGATGATGAGGGTGTAACAGCAGCCGCTGTGCAGCAATTCAATGATGCAGACAATGGCCACGTGCAGGTACTTTTATGTGTGATGTGGTTCATCTATAATGTTACATTTTAATCTCTGGTAGTTGTAAGGCTTATGAAATTTTTTTCATGTAAGGTATCAGCTTTTTAGTGTAAGGGTTGAAATTACTGCTGATTTAGCTATAGCTGCCTCACTGCATTATTTCACAATTACTTAAAATGGGATACAGTTTTCCATGGATAATTTGCAAAATTCTGCAAAATTTGACAGCGTGCAATAAGAAAATCATAAAAATTCTGCAGCTTACAACAGCCTCTCATTAATGTGTAAACTGTTTTTTTTGCTATTGAGATATTAAAGGCTAGTGTTACATTTGTTTATTTTAAGTGAATGAGATAGGATGATCAGTTTTCTGTACAAAAATGTGGTCAATTTGATTGATTTGTGATGAATAGTGATGATTAGAGTTTGATAGATATGATGCAATTTAAGCTCTCTGTAATTCTGTATTGACAGGTTCAACTTAATGGCCATCAAATGCATTCTGAGGTCCCTTTTGCACAGAAATTTTAAGAGTGAGAAGGTCCTAAGCAAACTGTAAAACAAATGACACTTGAGTTTCATTAAGTCCAATGAAGCCGCTATGTTTGCTAAAAGCCAATTCACACTGACCAATGCTGCCATAACAGCGACTATTGCCATTCATCCCCTTACAAGCCATGTGCTCTTGTGCACTGCAGTGCACATGCCACACTGGCAGGCATGTTTTATCTCACTTTTAACAGTTTGATTATCTGATGCTGGGGTCAGTGTTGTACTTGCCATTAGTGTGTTACACTCGTGCGGTGCGATCTTGGTTTGTCATAAGTTATCGTTTCCAATTACTCACTGATGTGCATGCTGTACGGCACCCTTTAGCAGTCTAGCAGACCACTATGCTATTCCTCTCCCCTTCAGAGACCTACAAAAATCACCCAACGTTATGGAATTGTAGCAACACTGATTTTTATCGACCGCGTAGCAGGGATTGGGTTTTGTCACACTGGGTGCATTTCACTGTGCATAGCCTAGATTTAGTTGTGTTTATTTTGTGTTTTTTTAATACTGCATATATGTTGTGTTATTGTCAGCACAGAGGGGTGGACCTAGTGGGATTGAAGCCTGGTCCTTAGGACTTCTCTTCCTTCAGTGCTTTGACACTGTTGGTTGCGTCTTGACCCATAAAACCCATCCCCGATATGACCTATAATGTGTTTGGTGGGATGTTAAACCTTTCTCAACTCAACTCCAGTCCAAAATATGATGTTCACACCAAATTTCGTAGAAATATACATTAATCTGCCATTTTCTACAGAAATCATATCCTTGAAAGTCCTTGATTTTAAATGTTGCAAAATCAAGGCCTTGGAAGTACTTGAAAATAAAGTCGTCCATGAAAAGTCCTGGAAAATGTTTTGTTTGGTCTGGAAAATTTTATTACATAATTGGACAGCTCACAAGTTCCACTACCCTATCGTGTATTTTGGATTTTTTTTAGATTTTGAAAATTAGTAGAATGACTCCACGTTGAAACTACCCGCATATAATGCCTGTGTAAATTGTCCAGAGCATGATGATTGGTTTAGGAGGTCGCGGAAGACGCAGGCATTGGAGAGCAGTTTGCTGTTGATCCAGTGCACGGAGGCGAGCAAGAACTATCGATGGATGTTAATGCAGCCAATGATGCTACTGGCATCGATGAACAGGCCGATGGATTTTCATCATTCACAACAGCATATGTTGAACAATCAGAGGTAATTTTTGTACAGTTAGAACCGAATCCCGTTCTGAATTTGGGTTGGGGTCACCCTGGATGAACCTGAATTGGACCGAACCAGAGGGTTTAGACTACCTCTGGTCTGACAGTAACCAATTTAAATGTATTGGGCATCAGTCTATTGTCCTGTTTTTTCTTTAGGCCTGTGTGTATATTGTCGCCATTATATATATTATTTTTTCGTTATTGCATTATGTTAAAATCTATCCAGATGACTCATGAGTGATGACTAAATAAGACAAACTTTATAAGCATTCAGTTCATTACGATGAAGCAAAAGAAAAATACATTCAACTAACATTTGCGTACAACAGTTGTGCAATACGGTAAGTAATTAACTTGCAGCATACATTTAGCTACAAGAAGCATTTGAAAAATGTTGGGCCCATTCGCCACTGCGAGCCGCACGCCGCATTGCCATTCACCAGGTGTCACCGCCTGCGCATCGATGTCCACAACAACGACGACAACGACAACGCGTGACAGAGGGGACCACTATGAATGGGCCCAAAAATGCGTGAATTAAACAGTGTTTGCGGACAGCTAATGGACTGAGCATGGTGCATGAGCAGCCTAGTGGATTGGATCGGGTTCTGAGTTGGCAGAAGATGTTGACATAAAATCGGGTCCGATCTGTTTTCAGTGGACTGTTCAATTTCAAGTAATTTGATTAATTTTTATGCCTTGTGGACTGGAGTCATTGAAAGTGTTCAATTCTTCCCCCTTGTAATTCATGCCTCGAAAATCTAGGAAAATCATTGTTGTATTTGAAAGTCCTGGAAACTTCATTATATAGTCTAGCGTGGCATGGTACTGGAGTGATGCAGAATAAGGAACGTGTTGGCAATCGACTGGCTCTGACTGTTAATATTGGTGGATGCATTTTGTGTACAGTACACTTTACAGTTGTTAATGATTTCTGTTGTTCTATAGATTTAAATATAGTTGAACTAATGAAAGACAGGCTCTGCCATTGTTCCCACACAATTTGGATGGTTATTATTTATCAGTAATTTATCAACGCAAGACTCAGTCCTCTAACAGAAGGGCCAAAATGTGTGCTGCCCACATTGGAACATTGCTTCACGATCATTCATAGCCGTATTAACGTCAGAAAAAGGATGGACATACAGATGGTTGGATAGTAGATAAATGGCTTTTGCTGTGTGCTGACTGTTACGGATGCAGCCAGTATAATAAGTATTGTATGTATTGTGTAGCAGTTACTGGTATTTGCTTACATTTTGTACATACAGTTATGATCCCGACAATCATTTTGAAGATGTCTGCTTTCCATTTTTTTGCTTTGCTTAATCCCTCTTCCCTTTATGTGCCGTTCTGTCCATTTCCCTTTGCCATTATCACATCTATTTTTCCTTTACCCTATCAGTCCAACCTTAGTCTCTGCTAAAACCACTTATGATAAGCATGGTTTTTATTTGGTAAGATGAAAAGTAGCAAAGTAGTAATTCTAGGAATTATTTGAGTAATTTTTATATGCACACAGTTTGGCTGGCCAGGTGAAGAATTTACATTTTTTCGGTGGTTAAATTAGTTGAGAAATGTGGACACATTGTGATTTTCTTTTTCTAGAATGATGATGACTTTGAGGCTCAGTGTCAGCCAGTTGTCATACAGCATATGGACATAGCACAGCCGCTGTCGACTCTGCGTCGGCTCCTTGAAGCTCAGTTAAATATCTCACTGCAGGATTATGAGTTCTGGCTGCAAGACTGCATCAAGGTTTGATTACGTTTGTTGGGCATATTTTCATGTAAGGTATTGTATTCGTTGTTTCTTTTGCTGCATTCTGTCTCATTCATCGGTTTTATTGTTTTTAATTCCTCTGCAAATTTTCAGTTTGTTTCTTTGCCGTAGATTGTGTACATCATATACATGCTAAGTGCTTGTTAATGTTGCAGCTGGATGCTAGTAAGAATTTGACATCGCAGTGCGTGCAAGGATGTGGCTTAGTGCAAGTGAATGTCGAGATCAAAACTGTGCTCGGAGGTTCACCGCGCATCAATATCACCGACGTTCTGAAACCAGCCGATGATGACGACGAAGACGTGAAGCCGAATGTTGGTATGTGCCGCTGTTTGGCTGAGTTGGACATGGTTACTGTGGTTAATCAATTATTCTTTTGGCAGTATACTGTTTGATTGCCGACAGTTTAAGTCTACTTAACTTTGTAGACACTGTTGTTTCTGTATAGACATGAGGCAAAGCCCAGATGTATGTAAACAGACTGCTTATGCCATTAATTGTAAGCTGTCACACATTTCCGTAAGTAATGTAAAATTAATATAAGATCTGTGCTGCACTCCTGTGACAATGATCATGAGCATTTAGTGTGTCATATGTTGCCAAGGAAGCTCACAGTTATTACCAAGTTATTACGTTGATTAGTATAATGCTTATTCATTATTATAGTAATAATAGTCAGGAATTAATTTAGTCGCAAAAGTTTTTTGATATTACATTGTAACCCGTACTATCACCGAGCAGTATAATTTAGTGTGGGATAAAAAGACTGAGAATATAATGGCAGGTTATGGAAGACCTTCCTGGCAGTAAGGAAGTGTATAGCAGTTTGTGCTACAAGCACCGCACCGCTACGGGAACTCACGTGCCATATGGGATCACACAGTGTTACCTTCCACCCGGCAGAGGTGACATTCCCGCCTTTACCCCAGCCAATTAAGGCTGGTACTTGATTTAGCGACCCCAGAGGGATGCAAGGCTGAGTTGACCTAGTTGGCTTGGTTACATACCAAGATGGTATACCCGCCCAAAGACGGTCATCCATCCCAGTACTAACCTGGCTCAATGCTGAGCAACTTCGGTCGTACGACGAACGATGCTACCACAGCGCTAAGCCGCCATTCCAGTGGGCATCACCCCGTCGCTGGTTGTATGTTATAGAACTGTGCATGCATTGATGATGAAAAGGACTTTTTATTACAAATTTTATATGCTGTTTTTGCTAGTGAATGAATGGGATTCTTTGCTAGGTGCAACAGCAGCAGTAGCAGCTGCCCCACAGAGAACACCAAAGTACAAACAGCGCGGTCAGAATCGTTCGTCGGCAAGGTCAACAAGGGTTCCGTTGATGGCGGATGCAGAAAATGTTACAAGGTGGATTGTCGACCAGCAATTTAGAGAGACTCAGATACAGCTTGGAATTCCCCTCGGTGAGTTTTAGATAAAGGTAGTTGGGATGCTGCTAGTTTGCAATGGATAACATTATGCTTGCAGTCATTGTTAATTAGTTACATTTATTGTAATTGATGCCAGAGTAGTAACTGCATTTAGATTGCATACAAATGCGGAGAGTATAAAGTGGTACGTATAAATCTCGGTCAACTATCCAGTTTAACCTAAGCCTTTAAATTTTACAGTAAAAACTGTACCCCTAAACATACATTAATTTTTCGACTTTCCTTCAAACAATAACAAAACTGATAGTTACATGTCATAAAGCAATTAATTTCAAGTGTGTGAGCTAATTTTATTATCTGTATCTTTAATACATATATACATATTAGAAGATTGTTGAAGCTACCCAACACGTAACAAAACACAGTGCTACGTTATATTGACGCAAACACTTCAGTGATACCGTGATGGCATCCGTCGCTATATTCAAAGCTTGCAAGATATCTTTTCTCTATCAACAAAGGTACCAAGGTAATGCAGTGATGTCTTCACCGAGTAATTTGTCAGAAGTACGGCGATCATTTCGTGTTTTAGCAGGTACAGCACACCGTCGTATCGAGCAAAGTTAACTGCCATGTTCCTGCAGCATGCCATGACGAACTTCATCGAACCGTGTGTATGGCCCCTGAACAGCCTAGACTTGAACCTGGTTGAATACATTGTAAAGGTGGGGGGGATCTGCAGCAGAGCATGTGTCACATTCCGATTTCTAATCTGGATGATCTTGAGGAGAGAGTGCTCACCTGCTGGGAGAATTTGACCAACAGATCGTCAAGGTATCTTTTGATCGTTGGCATGTCAGACTGAAGGCTATGGCTCGATGAATGGTGAATGGTGGACACATTGAACACTGACTGGTCGTTTTGAGTCTTTGGTTTATTTGCTTCTGTGCTCTGTTGTGTAACATGGGTCTATTCGTTTGAAGAATGTGTGCGTTTTGCCGTTGTGTATTGAGTGTTACTGTGGTACAGTAACATGTAAGCAAATTTTCCCTATGTGAACACTCTGGCCACCCTGAATAAGTCTGGCAAATACCACTCTGACATAACGAGATAAAATCGACATCATTGTGTGTGAAAATAATTTACGTTTAAACCAAAATGTTATTGAAGGACGAGATTATTCAGTAGGACTGTTTAGGTTTTCTAGTTATATGTAGTATGTGTTATGATGAGCAGTTTCATGTGAATGCCGCTAGATCCGATGGACTGGAACACGGAGCAGGTGAAGTTCTGGCTGGAGTGGGCCATTACCCAGTTCAGTCTGGAAGGCGTGGCTGTCGTACAGTTTGATTTGACCGGTGTCGAACTCTGTCAGCTCTCACACGACGACTTCATGCAGCTTGTGCCGAACGACGTCGACAACATCTTCTGGACCCATCTCGAGCTGCTGAGGAAGTGCAAGTTTGTCGGTATGCATGTCAGTGTGTCGGTTTATTAAAATTCACACAAGTACGAACAAGAGAGTCTAGCACTGGCTAGCATGGTGCGAGATGATTCGCCCACAAGCAGCACGGCGGCCGCAATGCGCGGTAAAGTGGGATCCAAATTTGAAACCTAAATTAGCTATAATGCACTTCCGTCACAGACAGACGGACTGGCATCATGGCATAAGCGCGAGATGTATATATTACATCTCGCGCTAAAAACTGGATTAGTACAGTGAAAACACACATACATTTAACGGGTTATTTTTGGTAAACCTGGATTAGTTGGTAAATAGGTAAAGTTCTCCTGTACTCGTTACCAAGCATTGGGCCCGGAGCTGATCACGGTGTACAGGCAGTCAGCCCGCAGGTGACGGCATCCACCCGGTGGTAGGCTGCCAGCCCTGTGGTTACCTTCTCAGCTGAAGAGTTGGTAGTTGTGTTGATATATGCTGCCTGCTGTTGCAAAAGAGAACTTTCTGAGATAAATTGTGCAAGTTTTTTACGGGCCAGATGTTTTTCCATCACTTAGCGAACCAGATGAAAGCACTCTGAATGGAAGACTGTAGGTAGGAATGGTATTCCCTCATCTATATCCACCAAGTTATGATGTCAAAATCCAGCTCTCCAATGCCAGTACAAAGTTGTGACTAATCCAGTGATATTTAATATACAGTTGTGAATTAGTTATTGTAATTAAAGAATGATATACCCGGTAAGTTTGGAAGCCTTTTTCTTTAATTGGAATCAACGTTGAGTACGTTCTTGTGAAGTTTCATGCAAGTTGGTGAGTTCACATTTAATGTTACCTGTGGTCTGTGGGTGTCAAACTGTGCACAAACATTACATGGCATTTATTATTTAGCAGATAGAATTATAAATTGAAAGTGTCGAGAATTGTATGTGACAAATGATACTGATTGTATTTCATTTAACCAACATAGTTTTCCATATCTTCATCTTAGCTAAGCAGCATCTCGGAAAACGAGCAACAAAATGTGCGTCATTCAGTGAATTATTATTGGACCAGTGTAATGTGTGCTGTACATTTGAGCATTTGTGCTCAAGTGATAAATATTTAAGGCATTTTGAACTGATATGCTGATCGTTATATTTGTAGCTGTTATGCAGCCTCCAGGCGCAGTTCCCGTTGATCTAAACTCATACAGAACACGCAAGTATGCCTCAATGACTGGCAGAGGAAACCGCACAGGTATGTAATGGAGCTGAATTGATATCTGAACAAACTGATGTATTGTTTACAGCAATTGCTCCTTATTATTACTGTTATAATTTTATATTCTGGTTACTTAATTTGTTGTTTTGTAAGTCGTTTTGTCAGATAATAGTTTTGAATCTGACGCTAAAGAATGTAACAAATATAATCCATGAGTGTGAGCTTTAGCATCGATGATATTTACCGACCGTGTTAGCATCGGAGGTAATGCAATCACCTCTGTCCATCTATTTACACTGTACATTTTGAACCGAGTTACCTTTGATCTTGACCTTTTGCATGTGTATGGGTCATGCCCATAGCTCTCATGGGATTGAAGGTTAGGGTTAGGTCTTTGTTCTAAACACAGTTGGTGGGACCTTTACCCGAAGTTGAGGGCAGTTTTCTGGTTAGTTGTCTTGTTGGAAAACAAACTAGTAGTTACACTTGACTTAAAAGAGTGTTAACGTGTTTGGCACGTTATATATGTGGATTGTGGAGACTTGATTAATTATGGCTGTGATTTTTAACAATTAGTCTATTAATCCTGTTGAACTTTAGTCATTTGAGAACTATGCATCTCGTTAGTTACTTAGTTATTCTGATATTTTTGGTTTAAAGCTTGTTAGTGAAATACGAAATTGTTAATTTTTTTTATAGAAATGATGATGGCAGTAATTGTGCTTCATTTGACATACCATTTGTAGCAGGCAAGCACATATGACCCAGAGAATGTGTACATGTAATGCCATTTGAATTACTTATATCAGTGGATTTTAGTAGGTTAAAAGACAGGATGGCAACTTCATAATTTATACTATCTATAACGGTTGTTGTGCAGAGAAGATATAGATAATGCCATTAAGGAGAATAGAAGTGTCTTCCCTTTAATCCAAGTGCGATAGCTTCGTCTACAAGTGTGTGTTAGCAATAAAGCATCTTCGACAAAAAACGTTTCGTCCCTGATATAGCCATATATTTGTGCTGAAAAGGGACGTTAAACACCAACTAACTTGACAAAAAATGCCAATGGTGCCTGCTGACATGAGGTTCACCTGTATAATGCCCATAAAACGTATGTATGTATATTCACTGTGCAAGTTGGATTGTGCGTCAGAAATTACTGAGAGAACGTTTTGCGGAACGTGCAGGCAACAACGGCCAGATCCAGCTGTGGCAGTTCCTGCTGGAGCTGTTGACCGACCGTCAATACAGCGAGATAATCGAGTGGATGACGTCCGACGGCGAGTTCAAACTGCACAGTGCCGAGACGGTCGCGCAGATGTGGGGTCAACGCAAGAACAAGCCAACGATGAACTATGAGAAATTGTCTCGCGCGCTTCGGTACTACTATGACAACGACATGATCACCAAGGTCTGATGCCGTCTCTACCCAGTACTGTATGTCCAACACACACACACACACACCATCCTAGATGCCATTTTTGATGTCACCGTGGGTTAACTGGTTGATTCTTTGTCAAGTTCTGTTTGCTGTGGCTGGCTAGCGTTTGGAAGAAACCGCTGAATGTCGTCTTTTTTCTGTCCACAAACCAGTTCCTAAGAGAAAGAATATATTGCTACATTTAGGCTGGCTTTTAGATGCCGGTATTCATGCCATTCACAGTGACTTACGAACAAACTGCCGACTAAGTATGGTTTTTATTGACTCGATTTCAACGGTTAATTTTTTAGACGTTTCTTGTAAATTGTTTCCTACTGATTTTTTGTTTCTGTGCTGTGAGGCTTTGCCCTCAAGTGTAGTAACTGCATTTAGATTACATACAAATGCGGACAATATAAAGTGGTATGTATAAATCTTGGTTAGCTATCCAGTTTAACCTAAGCCCTTAAATTTTATTTCTCCACTTTGTCCAGAGTTTGATTTCGTGTCAGTACTCTCAATATCCATGTAATGTCATCATATCAAGCTTCCCAGACTGCCCAGTGCTTTTCTCGTGTACCATATCTATTTCACTGTAGTGTATCTGGTTCTTCATCGGTTTTATTTAATCCATTTGTTTAGGAAGAAGCATTTAGGTAGCCACAGGTAGCTTGATTAATAGACTAGAATGTTGATTTGGGCACCCAACAATAAGCACTGACGGAGCATCAGAGTGCTGAAGGAAACACCAGGCAGTGAGTAGTGACAGTTCTTATTCTTTTTTCATCCACTTCCAGACTCTGGCAGAAACGATGTTTTAGGTGAATATCATCATCATATTATACCACCATAGACATATTAATATTCTCTAGAGTCTAGACTTCTTACGTCCAGTCAGAACAGTAGAAGCCGTCGATTGGCTAGCAAATCTTCCCCAGCGAACATTGCCGCAAGCAGGCAGGTCGAGTGACGTCATATAGACGTCATTTTGTTGAAAACAGCCGCAGTCTTGGCGGCGGCCATGTTTGTTGGGGATCGTACGACGGCTTCAACTCCGCTGGATGGCGTGGCTGCTGTGTATACCGCACTGTTGAGATCTGTAAACAGTCGTGATTTTTGTGTGCAGGTTCACGGCAAACGTTTCGTCTACAAGTTTGTGTGTGACCTGGCGACGACGGTCGGTTACTCTCCGGCCGAGATTCAGCAGCTGATTGCCCTTTCCGTTGCCGAAATTGAACTGCATGCGTCGGGAACGATCAGCGAGGATTCCGATTCGGCGACGATGAAGCTCGAACGTCTGCGCGAGTTGCTGCGGACGCCGGGAGCCGTACGACGGGTGGACAATCGAACGCTGGGCTCAGCAGTGCCAATTGTTGTAGCTCCAGAGGACCTGATAGTCGACGGAACGAGTTGAGGAGCACCACTGTGTTGATAGTAGACATGCACACAGGTGCTTGAGAGGCATGTTTGCCTGCAGCTGGTGTGGGAAATCTGCAGCTGTAATTAATTATGTGGCAGTACAATGTGCCGTTATTACGAATGGGCAGAAACAGCTTTTATTGATCGGCAGTGAAGCGTCATCACTGTTCTGTGAGAGATATTGCTGCAACGGTGATTTTGAAAGTGATGAGCAACAGTGTTATTTAGAGCAGGTTGCTAAAAGTGCCCAAGTATCTCGAAATGCTGTTTCCGAAATAGAATATATTTTGCAGTGCAGATAGCAGAGGTGCGCGGATATGTATCCGCGGATAGATATTTGCGGATATCCGCAATTTTTTGCGGATACGGATAGGATACGGATATGGTTTTGTACGATTATAC
>Ga0209782_1001811_pt1 | contig 11516 bp, 4 predicted proteins | sample WorMetmaBAHAMAS1_FD_187390 | JGI IMG/M metagenome (GOLD analysis project Ga0209782, IMG submission 187390) | Marine gutless worms symbiont microbial communities from Max Planck institute for Marine Microbiology, Germany - Inanidrilus... | ecosystem: Host-associated > Annelida > Digestive system >... | reverse complement strand
GTCTCACGAAGTCAGTCGGCAAGTCGCAACGAGTCTGCCGACATGGTAGACCAGCACCGTGCAGTAGGGTTGTACGCGTCACAACCCGCTACAGATGAACCATTCCTTGGTGCTGATCTCGTTAACTGGATCCGCAGCCAAGTAGCAGGCTTGGCCAACCTCGCTGATGCCAAAGCATATGCAAACGACCTTCTCCAGGCGGGCTACATATACACGGTAAATCGGCCGCAGAACAAGCTACATGGAGGCGCAGCAAGTCGCTTCCAGTTCCGTGAAGATGAATATTACGTGTTTGGACGTTCGTGGGATGAGGCGGACTTAAAGAGGGTGCCACCGCAGCGCTCTGGTGCCTACCTCTGAGCACGGGAGACTTGGTGCTCTGAAGTATGACAGACATTTAGCGAGATTGTCACAACTTGTACGGTGACAGAACTTTGGCAGTTACAGTTATTCTAAATTTTATAATTTCTGTGATTCTTAGAAATGTTTTTCTCATCACCTGAACAGTATGAGATGAAGCACAGTGAATTAATTTGGGAACTGTATCATGTTGGTGTATTGCTCAAAAATCGTGGATTTGATTAAGTTGCCATATTGAGTTATTGACTATGTTGTCACTCTCGTTCAGTATTAATCATACAATATTTATCAGCTTTTGTAATGTATTTAATATATACATCTATAGTCAGTTATAGCTCCAGATGAGTTTGTTGGTTCTGTATGCCTCCCTCAGTCACTATAAAACTCTTTCTTTGTTGATAACTTGACAGAAAAATTTTGCATTCTTTTGAATTAAATTTGTAGAAGATGACCAGCTTGTGATAAACTTTGTCGATGATACTCCTTGCTTGAGCCTTGCCCCTGGACCCAAGTCCTATGACGAACCCCTTGCCATGACCTGGATCATTCTTGAGCATGACTTTGATGGTAGTCCAAGCTGTTGTAAAAGCCACTAGCCAAACCAATAGGGCAGCTAGCTGTGGCTTTTACAACAAAGACCAACTGTGTCAGTTTTTTTACTAGTATAATGGTATTCAGTATTGAATACTTGTGATATAGCAAGTGAGTCCGACATGCATGTGTGGTCCATGTATCTGGACTTGTACATGACAGACTTGACTGTCAGTCTCGGTGATAACAACCAGAGATCTTTGAGGGTTATGCCACGGACAAACTGACTATCAGATTTATGTCAATATTTGCGTTAGAGCTCGACTCAGGATTTGAAACCTGTGAACTTGAGGCTGGCTAGACTCGGCGACATCACTAATGTTTAAATTTTGATAATGTAATATGCCTTGTTATTTAGTCTCGCTCATTATCAAAGTATTGCAAGTCTAGTCTTGAACACTTATGCTCAATAATTTTTATGCTACGTATTTTTTGTCAGCAATATTCCACTACTTGTTTCAGTTTCCATTTTGCAGTTTGGCATTAAACAGTTTTAAAAGGCGCGACATTGTATACCAGGTAAGGCAACAAAACCTGGCTTTATTTTTAAAATGTTTATTTTGTGTTATTGGTTTATTGATGTATGTCTGCTTTTGTTGTTTTAAGTTCAATTTAAATTTAAATAATTCACTGGGATGAAATCATAAAGTAAAATGCAATGTACATGGTGGGCCAAAACGGACTGTTGTAGAGTCAATAACGTTATAGTGTTTAATGGGATAAAGGCGTGTGATGCCTAGTTTGCATGAATGTTTACTACATATTAAATTATCATGAACTTGATAGAAATGTGTAGATTTTACTTAATTTTCGACTGGAACATACAGTAAAATAACAACAACGATCATCTGCACACAATTAATCGATACAAAATTCAACATGCCATGTGCCTTGATAACCATTATCAGTCTTTTTGGCGGCTGATCGATCGCTCGGTTCACTGTGTCCTGGCTTAGCCGAGTCAATTAGTTCACGTTTCAGCCGTTTCAGAATGTTGATTTTTTGTGATGATACCATCTGTTGTACTGCTCCTCACAACAAATAAATGCACAGGGTTAGATCCGGAGACCAGTTTTCTGATTCAAGTAACCGCCGAAGAACAGCAGCAAACATTCACACCGTTCGTGCTACGTGCTTTCTCCCTTGTGCCCGAGTTCATTGAACTGGACAACTGATGGCCTCCAAATAGTCTGTGCGCATGTTGAATTTTGTCTGTACTAATTCTGTGTTACTTTCACTGTATATTTGAGTAAAAATTGGGTAAAATCATTGCATTTTTTGAAATTCAGCGTAATTTCATCATTTTCATGTGAAGATTTATGTGAACTATGCAAAGAATATTAAAATGCACTGACATGCAAGTTTTTACTTTTTCTAGGCAAAATTCCAAAACTTAACATATCACATGCCTTTTCCCATTAACTGTTGCAAAGTTGTCAGTCCTCAAAAACAGTGCATTTTTTGGTCCACCCTGTATGACCTCACCTTAGTGTTAAGTCAGGCATAAAAATCTCAACTTTACTCTGTAACTCAATTAAAACGTAATGCTGCAGAATTTTGATACCAAACGTTAGGGGTTTTGTTATGGAATATGTCTAAATTGCATTCCAGGACCTGTTTTCACACCATAGGGGTATTTTTCGAAGTTTCATAGTTGCCGAAGACTTGTTAAGGCACTTTTTTCTTTCCAAAAATATTGCCAGAAATACTTAGCAAACTACATCATCTGTGCTTAGTCATGTGTGCAGTGATATGAATTATATGAACATATTGAAAAACCTGTGAACTTGTGGTTTGTTAAGTGTTTATTTCATATATAACATTTATGAAATGTACATAGTGGTGGTAATATTTGAAGTCAGTAATGAAGTTCGTATATATATATATATTTATGTCACATTATAGCATGGATTCAAGATGGAACCTGTAGTCATTTAATATTACATTTTCACATTAAAGACTTACTGTTTATTGTGTGTATTACATGTGAACAAAATATTTAACAAAGCAATCAAGTATAGCAGCTTTTGCCCTCTTCCAGGTACCTGCAAGCTCGTGTGCCGCCAGCCATGCACCCAGTCCTTGTTAGTGCACATTGTTAAGGAATATACAATACGTGGGTCATTCACACTAGGTGGTGGTGACACTGCCCTCCCAACTGCTCAGCAATGCACATGACATGACATGCCGTAGGACCCATTAAGTGAAAACATTATGTCGTCGTCAACAAAAGCTGAAGTGAATATTGCATTGCCAGCATGACAGAACCGAGCAACAGCAGTGTGCATCGACAATTTGATGAAGTTTGTACATGTGGTTTTTGAGATATGTAAGCACATAGCCAACATACAGATTACTGTGCACCAGTATTATTGGGGCAAAGTAATAAATGTTTGCACCATGCTTTATGTCAAATACTACCAAATTAACCGTTGTTTATTTTTGGAAATATAAGCATCATAAATTGTAGCAGTGAGCAGCTATGCATTAACGACCAGAGTTATGTGTCGGTAAATGACATAATTTTGTTGCAGTGATGAGCTAAGCCTAATTAGCAATTTATGCCTGATTTATTTTGTGATTCTCATATGGAAATGTCAGTTCTGTTATTTGTAAAGAACTTATCTGAAAGTTGATTTATCAGGATATATATATATATGATAGTCACGTGTGTATATGCACTTTTAGTCTGTTGAAAAGTGTGACTGAAGAATGTGTTATTGTGAAAATAGTGATTTCTTTCTTGCATCTAAATTTGCAGTTGTGGTGTAGTTAAAGTTAGCTGAGTAAATAAATGACTTTCAGACCATGTCACTAGCGTAAGTAGCCCAGTCTGACCAGTTGAGTTTGTCATCTCTCTGTCCATAATTGGTAACAAGCATGTATTGCGGAAAAATGGCTGAGGCAATCAGGATGCCATTTGGAATGGTAAGTTGAGTGGACCCAAGGAACGGTGTATATAGATGGGTCCTCCATGATAAGGGGCAATTTTTTAGGGGGGGGTCGGGTGGATGGAATGGTATGCTGTACTGTATAGAAAGTATGTGGCACTAGACATGCAAAAATGGCTAAACTGGTCAAGTTGTCATTTGGTGGTGAATGTGGTGGGCCCAATGAATCGTGTATAAGATGGGCGTGCTCGTTGGCACCACCTGGCAAATACAGTTGATTCTATTGTGCATGGCAGCTATGATGAGTCAGCCACCTGGGGTGTCGATGTTGTCTGTTCCCAAATTATTTTTTGTCAATTTTGTTAAGTTATTAACACAGAAAATTGACCATAAATGTATTATCATCTGTATCAGTTGCATTGATGGTACTACAGGCAACATCGACACACCAGGTGACTGACTCATCATAGCTGCCATGCACAATAGAATCAACTATATTTGCCAGGTGGTGCCAACGAGCACGCCCATCATATAAAGTAGTTCACATAGCGCTGTATCAACCGAACAACTATGGTGTAGTGCGTGATCACTAGTGAATCAGACTGAACTTAGCAATTTTAAATTGACCACAAATTCATAACTGATGATAATTAGTTGATTAATAACAGTAATAATTAGTAATCATAGGATTATTTAATTGTAAATATATAAGTACTTATATTTTCCGGCCTGTTTTAGATGGATCCATGTAATTCTTTGAAATGTGTGGATTCAGAATTTGACAATTTTGTTTGTTCTACAAACAATAGGTAATTGCGTAAGGTATCTGTGTAATTGGAGGAGTAACTGAGGTTGACAACAATGCTTATTATCAGACGTCCTGGTATAAACAATCCAGACATTATGTAAAACCAAACGCATGCTAGTTCAAAAATGGCCATTATTAAGCTAATACAATAGACAACTGATAAATGTGCATTTCAACAAACAGCTCAGCAGATAAGCTTAAATTCCACGGAAGCATCCTTGTGATATGCTCGCCGACACGCTCGCCATCTTCGCAGGATTTTTGTAGCATTCTTGTCAGACACACCCGATTTCCTCGTGACATGTTAGAACCATTCTCGCGAGGATGCTATGAGTAAGCTGCTTCCGTGGAATTTAAGCTATACAGAGATTGGGAGATAATGCAACATGCAAACCGTGTAGGCCTGCACATTCAAGAAATAAATCAGCAGTTAAAGACTTGACTTGAGGGGTGAGACCCTGAGGGCCTAGGGTAGCTGGCGTAGGCCCACCTGCTTTGGTTTGGGCTTGAAGATTTTACGCAACGCAAAGCACTCCAGCATCTTGCGTAAGTCGTTGCATCACATGTATGTCGCAAGTCGCAACTCGCAAGCTTGCATCACTCAGGCTGCAAACCGCCTATCTGGATGAATCCACGTTACGTTAGTACTGCAGAAATATACACTAGCCGTTTCCGGTGTAGAAGTAAACAATCGCCATGTTTATGTTGTTTATGTACGAATACCGAATGAAATTGTGAATAACAGAAATGTATTATTAATGTTGTCGTAAATAGTACTGTAGAGTTTTGTGTTGTGAATGCCGTATAACCGGTGCGTTACCATGATGTCCAGTCAAAACGATTCCCTCCCATAACGGTCGCACTGCCTCTAGTCAAAACGGCCCCCATGCGCTGCAAATATGTTAAGTGTTTTTTAGGACTGCACAGTGTATCCGACTTTCTGCTGCATGGAGTGGGCACCGTCATTATCATCTACGAAAGTAGATTTATTTGATTTAGGCTGACTGTCACTGGAAGAGGTTGGGTATAAAATGCGTAACATACACTGCATAACCGTCACGCACTTCATACCTGCCAAGCAGTGTCTGACTACGTTGGTAATGGATGCGCCTGTCGTGTACACAAAGTTTGTCAACCAACATCCACTTGCTGTCGTGTTTTTACGTAACTGAGTTGTACTATCTGATCACTATGTTTTTGTCAACGTTTTTGAACATTTACTATACGTCTACTTGGCAGTGTGTGAAAACTATGTTACACATAAAACCGGTACTACATTTTGGAGCATTTATTCAAATGGATAACTTTGTAGAGGCGACTCCCAAAAATTTTGGTTGAAACCCCGTCAAAATTGCTTGAACGGTTGTTGTGATATAAGGGTCAAAAAATATGAATGTCAAATGCCTTGTCGAACTACAAGCCACATGGCGCATTGTCGTTAAGTGCCAACGACGACGTCACCTTCAACAATTCTGGTCGGTGGCACGTGACTGCAGTGGAGCACTGCATTGCACGTGACTGCACACGCTCGCCACAGTTAAACTAATGCAAGGGCAGAATGATGCCATGCACATTGAGCCTCGTAAACTATTGAGTTACTGAACAGAAGTTTACAAAATTTCTCCACGATGTAGAAGGATCATTATGGACGGTGTCATACATAAAGGCAGTTCTAGCATCTCTGCTTTGGGGGGCAGTGGTGCAGTATTTCCAAAGGAGGTCCAGTCACCAGAAAAAAAATTTGTCAGTCAAATACACAGTCTTTGCCATATAACCAACTAAGTAGGCCTATCTCGAAGTCTAATGTCCTTCACAAGGGAACTGCTACCAAGTGGTCGCAACAAAGCTGTCCATCGGACTCGTTGGTACTGAGTCAAGGTGGCCATTAAAATTGACTCAGCTTCGCAAGAAACCAGAAGCGGAAGAAACCACACAGACAGCCAGCCATAAACGTCCAAGGACACTCGACGTCAAGTTCAGAGTTAGGCCTACTTTAACAAAAAATGTAGTTGCCTATCACTATCAATATAGATGGCAACTTAATAGCCTAAATGGCCAGATGTCATTCACCCGTTACGTATTTTTTTGTTATGCACTTATACCGTCATTACGCACGTTGGTTACGCAATTACGCATTTTGTACGTTCGGCGTTTTGCAGTTACACATTTTATACCACACTACTGGAAGGAGAAGGATAAAATGTGACTGGTTAACAGATTCAAAGGCCATGTTAAGATTTTCAGGGCTGCGTTGTCTTGCAGCTGTTTTGGCAGTTGGCCATTTTGACTGATGATGATTAACATGAATGTATAACATTAGGACTATATGCATATCTGCCATATAATAAAGCCCTGGCACAGGAAAATCTAGCATAAGAAAACCAAGTCTGTTAGGCTAATATCTAGGCACTGGATGTTGTTACAGCAGTCATAACTACAGTGTACACAGGCCATCGAACACTGACAACTGTCCCGTTTGGCTGTCATGGCGACAGTATAAGTGATTATCCTCAGATGTTAAATGCCAAGGTTTCCAACATAATCACAGTATGAGAATTCTGAATGTTTATGTAACAGCTTTACAGTATATAATGTCTGTTGAGTTGAGGTCATGCTGATGTGTGGTGGCTGGTACATTTCATATGATTCCACAGTCTTGTCACGACTCACGAGCACGTTGGTGTTTTAGGTCAAAGATCATGGTGAAGTGATGGCTGACTTCAATCCGGATGATAAAACTAGGTTTGTTTCACTTATTCTAAAGTCTACTCTTCTTCATGGAAATTATCACAAAAAAGTATTGACATTGTCTTTAGAGAGAAAACACTCAATGTTTGTTTTGTGCATCTATTTGTTGTCGATATATTATACAACAACTTCGCAACAAACACAGTGACATATCGAATTGATGGAGCTTAAGCCTTGGTGTATGGCAGCACTAGCGTTGACTGTCGAAGGTGACACAAACAGTGGTCCATCGTCGACTGCATTGTTGATCTCAGCTAACAGCATGCCGTGGTGAAATTTTGTGTAGTTGCACATGCAAAAATTGGTCACGTGAACATGACCACACCGTTTGAGGGTGATCTGTCATCCTTTTGGCAAGACTTGGTATAATTTCCCTATATACAAAATTTGACGACTAGCTTCAGCCATTCCTGAGATATGGGTGGGGGCCAAAAAATCTAAAACAGGTCACGTGATGTAACCACGCCTCTTTCAGGGACATCTGTCGGCTTTAACTAGCTACGATCAGCGTGTATACCAAATATGAAGTCTATATTTACTCACTACAAAGATATGAAAGGTGACAAAAAATGGAAAAATAGGGGTAGTTTGGGAGGGTTAGGGGTCCCCCGAGGTCATCGCCAACATAACCATTCAATAGAGCTCATACGACTTCTTATTCGACTTTAATAGAAACCATGCGTCTATCTTGTACCGTTTTCCAGTTATAGCGAGTTATTTGTCAAAAGTGACCAATTTTAACTCACCCCTCCTGCATTTGTCGCTTCCGTACTTGGTGACCCCATTCAAATTTTGCCGGGATCTTTCACGTCAGAAAACTAGAGTCCCTGGTCTATCGTGCAGCATTATTTATGTCATCCTATGTTTAGCTGTTTTGATACAATACTGGAGTGTGACAGACACACAACGATGGCATATACTGTGCTAGCATAGCGTCGCGTGGTAAAAATGACTATAGTGATAACACTGAGTGACATTTACTCAATGGTCACTGATCAGTCACACAAGTGATGCTTGCACAAATACACAGGTCAGCAGAGTGAAAAAAATCTTGCAGAGAAGTTCTTTACTGAACTATTTAGACTACAAAGACTTCTTGTCGGATAATTTCCTGTGAAAGTGCGTGAGAAAATAAATGTTTAAAAAATAGCTGATAAACAGTTTTGTTTTGAACTGTGGATGTGATTGTTACTGTCAGCTGGTATTTTGGTCGGATGGACCGCGAGGAATCAAGCTGTATATTGCAGCGAGAGCGTGACAGCGGCGTGTTCCTAGTGCGTGAGAGTATGTCAATCAACGGCGACTATGTTCTCTGTGTCAAGTCAGTTTCTTTCACATGCTGTTGTCTTGGCTCTAGCCATCGAATATGGCTATGTAGGCAGAGCCTGATGAATAAGTCAACCACATCCAAAGTGCAGTTTTGAATATAGAATGCAGCTGAAATGTTGTAGTGGTGATGGGTGGTGTAATCATGAGATTCTCATGACTGGCTGCTTACTGTAGACTGCGTAGTATTCTAATACACTTTCAGTTATCAAGTAAATCTGTTGCAAAAGATGCACACACTTGCAACAACTTGCAGCTCCTCTCCAAAATACTCTGCACACCAATGGGCAGGGCATATGCTCATTATTTTTACTTTTTAACACATGATATCATGTTTCATATAACAAATCATTATTAGGCATTGTGACGTGATTGGCTAAAACAGTACAATATGCTAATGACACTGCAAGTTTTTGCATCAGTTCTGTTTTGTTTTTTGCAGCATTTGTTTTATTTTATGTGTGTGGATGGCTTTAGAGAGAGCTGTGTGCTGTGATATTGCAGACAAGACACAATCAGGAACTACATCATCAATAGAATCCAGTCGGGTGGACGACTACGCTTTCGTATTGGTGATCAGGAATTTCCTTCACTTCCGAGCCTGCTCACGTTCTACAAAGTCCATTACTTGGACACGACGACACTTGTCAGACCTGTAAGCACGCTGCCTCACGCATTCTGATTGCATAAGAAACACAGCACGATGGTGCATGATGAACTCTAGAGTTTGAATGTACTTGTTGGCCTTTTGTTTCATTAATCTCTTTCGTCCCAGGTACCCAATGGTCCTTGAAAGTACTTGAATTTTAAAGCTGCAAGTTCAAGGCTTTGAAGGTACTGGAAAATGAAGGTGGTTCTTGAATAGTCCTGGATTATGTTTCATTAGGTTTGGAAATTTTTTATTGGGTAATGTGAAATGCATGCTACCAGTTGGCTCTTTGACATTTAGATCTTACTAAATTAAATTTTGGTCAGGGCTCTGTCCCGGACCCCACTAGAAAAAGTTAACAACGCTCTCTCAGATCCCATAGTTGTTGTAGAAAGGTCTTTGAAAATTATTGAAAAGGTCCTTGAAAGTCTTTGAATGCTAAAGATCTTCCTTCCTGTCACTGAATCATATTTCTGTTTTTGTACTTGACATTTTTGCGTTTTTAGCCTACCATTTACTTCGCAAATGATTAGGTATTGTTGTGAGTGAAAGTCATACAATGGCAAGTTGGCCAGTTTTTTTTGCAGCGTGATGTAGGTAATGCGGCTGCTGTACTGGTGTGTGTCTGTGTGTGTGTGTGTCTGTATTTGCGTCTCTGTCTGTGTGTGTGTAGGCACAAAGGCAGAAGTTGATAGCAAACCGGACTGTACAAGCTCGGGTTTGTTGATTTTCTGCTGATTCTGAACACTACGATTCCCATCGAGGCGGAAATAACAAATCGTGCTTATTTTGTGTTTATTAACTTTATTTATTTGTATTTGTTTACTTTGACACTGCTGCTGCTGGTGTAAAGCCATGAATGTACATTCATCCATGAGTCCATTGGTGGTTTATGCTTGCGCTCAGTGCCTCCTTCTCTATGTTTTCATCAGTGCTTTGAAGCTCTAGGTGTGAACACAGGAAATTACACTGGTCTGTCAGACACTTGTTCCACCTATTTCAAATGTTGTAACGTTGAACAAAACCTGCGGAATGTTCACTGTCACTGGAACTCTAACACTACAGTCACATGTTGCTGTGTATAGTTTTCTAGCTGTTGCTGTGATTTAATTGAGGTCAATAATAACACACACACACACGTGTACTCAGTCACAAGGGCTGAACGTGAGGTACGGGCACGGGCAGTCAGTCTCTGCAGGATGAAGATAATGCTGGAACTAAAGGAAGACATGGAAGAAATAGTGTCTTAAGCAGCCTTTTAAAAGAAGCAAGTGAAGAGCTATTGTGAACTTCAAGCGGGATTTCATTCCATATTGAAGATGCTGCATAACTGAAACCCCAGCAGCCTATGATGGTGGAGACTGCAGGCTCTGAGAGCGAGTGTTTGTCTAGAGAGCAGAGAAGATAGGCAGAATTATGAGGGGTGACAGAATGATGGAGATACGGCAGTTGATTAGAGGTGAGAACCTTACAGGTTAACGTAGCTGTTTTGTAATCGATACTAAAGTGAACGTGGAACAAGTGCAAGTAGTGAAGCGACTGGTGGCAAGACTGCAGGCGTTGTATGTCAAGCAGCTCTCGGTGTTTAGAATGGATTGAGAGCACCAAGCATTGCCACTGGCGTGATGATGATGTACAGTCACAGTGAACTGAGTGATAGCAGTGTAGCTCGGTTGACAGAAGGACGGTCGGTTTGTAGCTTTGATGATTGCCAGACGTTCTCTTTTCACACGTGCAGTCGAATGAATCTCGGAGCAACTCGAGACATGAAAGCCAGTCAACCAAAAACTATGCGTATATGTGATCATGTGTGATGTTAGGACCCAGGAGACCAAGGGTGAGGTGGTGACTCCATTGTGTTGTACACGTGTGTTTCGGTGTGTGTGTGTGTGATGTTAGGACCCAGGAGACCTGACAGTTGCCGAGGGTGATGTGGTGAGTCTGCTGTGGAAGGATGAGGAGGAATGGTGGACGGTGCGTGATGCTCGTGGTAGTTACGGTCTTGTGCCTGTCAAGTACCTTGACAAGGTAATCAACAACACACACACTCCTGTCTGCCACCAGCACCACCTACAGTACACCAGCACAGTATTGTGATGACCATGTCATGTCTCTAGACTTTCTGTCTGTCTGTCTTACATGT
>Ga0209782_1001810_pt1 | contig 11519 bp, 4 predicted proteins | sample WorMetmaBAHAMAS1_FD_187390 | JGI IMG/M metagenome (GOLD analysis project Ga0209782, IMG submission 187390) | Marine gutless worms symbiont microbial communities from Max Planck institute for Marine Microbiology, Germany - Inanidrilus... | ecosystem: Host-associated > Annelida > Digestive system >... | reverse complement strand
GAAGTGTCCGTCACATTTACAGTCATCCGGATTTACTTTACACGTCTTGTCAACACTCGCAGCGAATGCTCTCGTCGGCCGCACGCGCTAGGCAAGCAAACAGTGCGCAATGCTACTTTGGGGAGCTACTTTACAAACGGGCTGGCACGCATCCCCTCAAAAATTGCGACTCCGGTGGGGTTGACCGTTGACGGAATCTGGACTACATTTAATACAACGTTCCTTGGGACCACACCAGTCTGTCCCCAGACGGCACCTCGATCGGTTCTGCCGTTTTGCACACCTCACCCGCATGCCCAACACACAGATAGACAGACAGATCCATGCACGCTGCGTGCTACGTGTAGCAAACGGCCACATCTACACACTGCATGCTGGCGATGTGGTCCAATAAATTAAATCCAACGCTAACGCCTGTTTGAGAAGTCATCGTGGTCACGTGAAAGACGAACTGCAATTAATACGACCCCAACAATTTCTCATCGGTTTTGAATCCCACGGGTGACCTTGAGGCAAGTGCATGGGGGTGGGGTTCAAACCCCCATGGAAAATTTCACGACATCTCGGTAAAAGTAAGTAAATATCTATTATCCTGTGCGTACTGTTTTGTCGCGTGAGTTGAGTGTACATTATGCCAGCCCATTTTAAATAGTAGTACAAAAATTTTTATAGTAATTTAAAAATCGTGTGTTGAAAAGTTCGAAAATTTCATGAAATTTTATTATTTCTTTTCATGAAAATTTATCCCACATCTCTACTCAGAAGTATCGGTAACAGTCGAGAAAGCAGTAATGACGTTCTTTTAAGTACACACGAGTAGCCTCGCATCGACTGCATGCGGGCGGTGTGGCCCAATAAAATTGAATCAACCCCGACGTCTGGGCGTAGCGTCGGTTTGGTATAGGTAGGTTTAACACGTCGTCGTGAAAGACGTGAAAGACGAGCTGTAATTAATACGACCCGATCAGTAATTCACCGAATTTGTATAAAGACCGTTTCACACCGTGGAGCTGACGCGACAGACGGTTTCGTCATTGAGAGGCCGTGAAACGTGAGACGAGGCCGTGAGAAAAGTCGCCCTGCATTTCAACATCGCCGACGGCACACAGTTGTCGTTCGTGTCGAATGTTGGAGACACAACATTAACCCCTGTCCATCGGTTATTCCAAGCAAAATTTAAAGATACATACGGTGTAACCTTCTCTCCCTCCGTCCCTCCCTTTCCTTCGCTCGTCTCTTCCCACCCTTCTCTGTTACCTTCTCGCACATTTAATGATGCAGAGAGATTGATTTCAATGATACACAATTTGTGTAGTATTTATTATACGCTAAAATAACCCAGCCCCTGGCAACGTAACACACTTCCGTTTCAACATTCCAGCCAACTCTCTGTGGTGCTTCCGGGAGGGATGCGAAGTAATGTGACGAGTATGTTTGTTTGTCTGTCTGTTCGCTCGCATATCTCGAAAACCACACGGCGCCCCGCTAGATGCATGACCCGAGTCCGCGGCCAATTCATAACCTGTATACTAGGCCTGCAAGTCTTACTCGGATACAGAATGATAAACCTGTCGCTTGTAACGTCGGGCACGGTCTAACGCCCCTGCTGCGTGATATTGGTTGCGTACTGTCGTGCAGACGACTGCGGGCGCCAAGACTAGACGAGTCCTTCGTGCGAGGGGGCGAGTGACTCGGCCAGCATACATTCCGGTCCAAGATGTACAACGGCCGAATAAACGTGCTGCATTCGGTACAGATGCGATTGATCAACACCCAGTGGAATAAAGTAAAGCGAAGTAACCGGATATAGCAGTTCGCAATATACATGTACCTCACCGTCACCGCTATACGGGAACTCACATGCCATCACACAGTGTCACCTGCCAGAGGTGACATTCCCACCTTTACCCCAGCTAATTAAAGCTGGTACTCGATTTAGCGATCTCGGGGAGATGCAACGCTGACCTAGTTGTCCTGCAGTTACATACCGAGGTGGCACAGGCAGACCCGCCAGAAGACGGCCACCCATCCCAGTACTAACCGGGCTCACCGTAGAGTAACTTCGTTCAGTGAAGGGTTAACGATGAGACGGATAAGGTGGTGCGGTTTATCTGCTGGCGATGTCTCACCTGGCCAGGTGCAGCAAGGTGCGTCAAGGTATGCAGTCAGTCCGTGGGAACGTCGAGCTGAAAGCAAGTTTGTTTAGTGGCGGCTGCAGTGAGACAAGTGGCAAACGACCGACGTCGTCGCTGTATAGCCGCTATCAGCTAGTAACACGTTATGGCGCATTCGTTCGACCCGAGAAACGGGATGCCGTTTTTATATACGGCCGCGTCGCGCGGTTCATCGGCGTTAGCAGATGTACTTGTTACCCGCGCGACGCTATGCTAGCGCGAGTATTAGCTATGGGCATCTGTCTGCGTGTCTGTCTGTCTGTCTGTCGCACGCAGGTAATTGCATCAATACATGTCGAGCTGGTTTTTGGCATGAAGGTTTCCAAGTAACCGGATAGAGCAGTTTGCAACAATTAAGCCTCACCGCTACGAGAACTCACAGTGTTACCCACAGACGTAACATTCCCGCCTTTATTCCAGCTGGTACTCGAATGAAGCGTCTTCGCTCTGGAACTTTGTCCCAAATTCTAGATTGAGAAAAATTGGCCACCATCGCACGCCCAGCGGGGCGGCGCCGATGCCACAAACAAGCGACAGTCGTCGTCTGCTAGCAACGAATGTCATCTGTTGATCACACTCAGCGTCCAACTTTGTGTATAGCACGTGATACGGGCGACGGTGCGTGACGCAAGTCGGATAACTGTCCTAGTGGAAACTTTAATCATTCGTTCATTTCACTGTATTGCAATATCATTTAAAACTTTAGGAGAGGCTGTGGTTCATTATGGTGTATTAAAATGCATTTAATTTACTCATCTGTCAACTTTAGGCCTTGAGCCCGCAGGTGGATAAACCACGCAATACGTCAGACCTACGGTTACCTTCCCAGCCACAGAGCATCATCACTGCCCTTGGACCAGTATCAGTTTATAATGCATGGTGACAGACAGAGGCAAATGTTATTGTGAACAACTTGCCTGGGATTGCTATCTAAAAGCGCAACGGCCGGAAGTCGAACTTGCACGACCTTTTAATTAAGCAGCGTCCTCACTGCAACCATCAGTGGCCAACGTTAGCTGCAGTGAGAACGCGGCTTTTGAGTCCCAAGTCCAGTATATCCTAAGCTTGTAAGGCCTATAGCTAGAATTCCACGAAAGTAGTTTCCTTGTAGCATACTCGTGACATACTCGCCGACACGCGCAACATCCTCACGAGAATGTCACGAGGATGCTATGAGGCAGGGGCGGTTCTAACGGGGAGGAAGCACGGCCCCTCAGTCAAGGCTCCCCCATTGCCTATTTCCCCCAAAATGAAATAAATTTTTAGTAAGTGTAATTGGGCATCTGGAATGAAAATTTAGTGATTATATGTTGATTTTATGTAAAAAAACTGCATATTTGTACATATGACCGACAAAATCTTTCCAGTGACCGGCCCGCTTCGGAGACTCCTGCCCCCACTGGTTCCCCGAAAGTGGAAATGCTGGAACCGTCCCTGCTACGAGGAAACTGCTTCCGTGGAAATCAAGCTTACAGCGTAGCTGAGTCGGCGACGGCGCTAGCACCATAACGTGTCGGCGACTAGAGCGTGGGAAGAAGGGACGACGTGCCATGCAGTCAGCCACAAAAGTCAAACCGTCGTCGAATGGCGCTCAAACTCGTCGCTGAAATGACAACGTTCTCAACGACGTCGTCGTCTCGCTCGCATATTTACGGCCCATTCGAGTGTCTCGGCTTCGCTCGCCGCCGCCGCCGCCGGCACATGCAACAATAGATCGGCGTTCACGTCGCAGATGCTTTCTCACGGTCCTCAACACGCAATTCCCATGATATTCGCGCCAGCTGTCCGCCCGACCCCGTTACAGAACATTACCGCTTTTAATTACCGCCCCTCGCTATTCATATCAGCATGTTTATCGCATCCATAACGACCGGCAGACGACTGCATGGCAGCTAGTATGTACAGAACGGCTGGAATAATTATGTGCATATCGTGCTGACGGAAATAAATGAAGTCGATTTGTCCTGCAGAAATGCGCATTCTTGACGCATGATGTTTCGAACGCTCAATTTGAACTTTTGGTAGAGCAGACAGACAGAGTGACAGACAGACAGGCACGCAGCACGTCACAATACTTCATGAGAAAAATGAGAAAGCTCTGCAGATGCTGAGAACGCGACATGCAAGGCGTTCGACAAACGTTATGAAGTTTTTTTTAGCACGACACGCTGTGTAGGCTTATAGCACATCATATCGCACTTCGTCGTATACGACTGTAACGTTGATGGGTTTGTGATCTCATAGCGCAATAACAAGTGGACATGGACACACGACAGGATAGATCGGTTTCTTGGCTATCCACACGTGGAAGCCGACCCGGATCGTTGCATCCTGTGATCCTGAATTCCACGGAAGAAGATGAGTGGACGTATATGGACGAATGTTGCGTTTCGCACTTCGGCAGCGTCATACAGCTCGCATGTCGCGCTATCTCAGCACCTGCTGAGTCTTCTTGTTTTACCCTGCCCCGGTAGGGGTGCGGAGTATTGTGATGAGCATGTCTGTCTGTCTGTCTGCCTGCACGTATCTCAGAAACCATACGTCCACACTTCAAATTTTCTGATCGTTTGTCTGGGTCGTTGCTCAATAATCCATCTATTACGGATGCGCCAACGTGTACACGAAATCATGTAAACGTTTAATTACTGAACGTTTATACATGAATATGGTGGCAAATAACACAAGAGAGTCTAGCACTGGCTAGCATGATCCAAGATGATCCGCCCGCAAGCAGCACGGCGAGCGCAAAGTGGGATCGGAATTTGAAACCTAAATTAGTTATAATGAGCCAATTGCACTTCCGTCACAGACAGACGTACAGACGGACTGGCATCATGGCATAAGCGCGAGATGTATATATTACATCAAATGGTTTTCCGTTACGATAGCAGTTCAGCTAGGCAGCCTTTAATAGTTGATAGTTCATAGTTTATAGCAAATATCGCTTACAATAATACAATTGACCAGCTGTTTACATATCTGAAGAATGGAGTATGGGCCCGAATAATAAAAATAAAGTTCATTCATCGAATTATCACTTAATTTTGCAATAAGTCGCAAAATATACCGCACTTTGCTATTGACTGCTTCAGTCTGTCCTTCATTTTAGCACTGAATTTTGTCTTGCCGGCGTTACCGCCATATATTCTTGTACACTAGCGTGTAATTTTACAAACGTGTACACTGTACAGTACACGATTCGCTATTGTCTACGCATGTACACGCGCGAGACAGTCAGCCCACAGGTAACTTTAAACCATTCACCCGGCGGTAGGCTACTATTACTTTCCGCCAGGCCTGCGGTTACCTTCCCAGCTGAACAGCGTCACTGTCGATCAGCTGGTACCATATTATACTGCTTTGTGACGGCACATGCGTGTGAGCAGCTTGCCGAAACGTTGCAATAACCATGTATTTCCGGTTCATACTTTTCTACAATGGGTCCTGTTGAGTTGAGTTGAGTAGAGTATGACAGCGTGACGCGTGACGATAACGCAGATCAATAGCAATTGCTCTAAATTTAAGAGCTGAAAATTTACTTAAAGAACATTTTGCGACTTCTGAATGGTGTACATAAGAAATAACAGGAATACGAATCGTAAGATTGGCGTCACAAAATTATCGTGGTAAATATTGGCTAGTGAGGCCGTACATGGTAAGTTATACATGGTAAGTTAATATAGAATGATTCGAAAAACGGCAGAAATTCATTACGCGTGCAAATAACTGCGAGTGGTCTCTCAATTTACTTATTTATATTTTAACACGAAATTAATTTCTAACGTGTTACGTTACGTGCTAAACCGGAAGTGTACGTGTGGGAAGTTTGAAATGAATTGTAAACAAATTTTTGTAGTGTAATTTATGTTTTAATGATATCATATGATCGCTTACGGACTGTTTTGTTGTGCATTTCCTACAGTTTATAGTCATTGGAGTGAGCATCATTCACGTCGATGTATTCGAAACTGCCACATATTTCACACATTGACTTTACCGTGAAGAAAATTCTGCGCGTGAAGGCAGTATAAGAAGTCAACAACAACAACAACACATATTTTGTGATATCGCATGCCTGTAGGCTATGGGTAAAATGCGGGGATGCTGGCTTCTGCGGACTGCTAGCGTAACAAAACGTAAAATGTGCTAACCCTAACACCATCGCAAACCCTAACACCAACCCTAGCCCTAACACTAACCCTAACCCTAAACCCTAACCCTACTAACTCTAAACTGCAGGTCTGCATCCACGCAGGCCCGAATTTTAAAATTTTTTACCATTTGCCATGCCTGTGTGGTTTGATTGTGGAAGCAACGGGTAAATGCGGATGTTATAAGGTTACTCATCAGATTGAGGTCTCGCTTAGCTTCCCCTAAGCACCTCTTGCATTTTAATGCTGGTTGCCAAATATATAGTAACGGATCCAAAAAATTGGACCAAATTTTAGAAGAAAATTTTGTATGTTGCCAACATGTACGGCATGCAGCGAGATGTACAATCCGCTTATTGACGTTGAATAATGACACATTTTTAGTAGAAACTGTGGTTGGCATTGACGTGTGTGTATTCTGTGAATAATTGCAAGTGAAACTACTGAGAACTGCAATGTTACTGTGTACAGAATACGTCAAAGCAGAATGGATGCAGGCAAACAGAAGGCTCTTATCTGCTGGGTGAGCCACATTTCATGTTTTAGTACATTTTAGATTTCAACATTCCACTTATATAGCAATCAAATGTGAACCTGATATGACTTCAGCTGTGAAAGCTTTATATGTTTGCAAGTTTTGTAACCTTGTGTGGCTTTAATTTTCTGCCTTTTGCAACACGTTCTTGGCATCTCTACGGCTAGTTTTGCGGAGCACATCTCTAGACTTTTTATTACTTTTCTACAATTTATGCTGTGCAGCGGTGACTGAAACTGTGAAAATTAAATCGGAATCACTTTTCAGTAACAACAGTATTTGGATGTCTATATAGTAAATGTTGTTATTTTTTAGTCAATTTTTATTTTTTCATCACCACATTTACGTTATATAGAGTTACCACAATCTAATAAGAATAATTTTGCAGGTGTCTAAACATGACTAATGTATATTTTAATGTTGACGTATATTTAGAATGTAGAAAATCAGTCAGTTACTGACAAGAGTGTAGCAGCTCTTTTGACTCAATCTATCCGTTGGTTTGTTGTTTTTTTTGGTGCAACCATGTATATGCATGTAGCGGTGAGATAAATTTATCCCGATTGGCTACCATGTTGCATTGATACAGCTGCAGTAATGTGTGCAGGTGAATGCCGTCATCTCTCATCTTGGCGTACCTGTAGTTGCTGAGTTCTCAGTACTGCATGATGGCCAGGTGCTTGCCCGACTGGCACAGAAACTGTGAGTGGTATTCGTGTAATTTGCTAAAAATTTAAACTACACACTTTTCAAGAGAATCATATAGTTTTAGTCTCATAAGCTTAGACAGTTAGTTTATAGTGCATTGGATTATTTATGTGATTTCACAATATATATGTTGACATTTAGTTACTTACTTTCTGAGTAGAGATGTGTGAACTGCTTGCTATGCTTATGTTGTTGTTTTACAATTTCAGTCAAGCAAGAACATCTCCAATATGACATATTTTTTGTTGGGTGAGACATAAACCCTTAACTCAGTTGTTCAAGTAGCTAGGCTTACATTTGAGATGTGTAGCTGTTTGCACTCCTGTAGTTCGTTGGTATTTAAATCACCCACTCAGCCCTTGTTCGTTTTTCAGTCTGTCTGTGGCATAACTCAAAAACCACATGGTGAAACTTCACCAAATTCTTTATGTGCGTTGCCTATGGCAATGGCTCAGTTTTCCTCTGACGGTGTTGTGATAGGTTATGCACGTCCTTTTTTTGCAGATGACTCTTTTCTGTCGTTGGGGACAGTGGGCTAGCATCAAACATGATGTTTTATTTAGTTTGCCAGGTGGCAGTACTAGTTGGGTGTTATAGAAGTGCAGTATACTGTGTTTGGTTAAGTTTGTAAGAATGTGGCACCAGGGGGTGAAGTCTGCGGTCTACAATTTTTTTTGATTGTGGTTGTCTTTGTGTTAGCATTAGTGATGGTCCGGACGAAAATTTGTCAATTGATCCAGCTGCCTCAACCGACTGCATTTCTGACTGGTCTCGCATCAGTCGCATCTTAGCTGGTAAATTTACCCATTTGGCACGTCACTGTTACATCATTTTATCATACTTCAACGAGAACTGGCGACATTCTTCAGTTTTGTTGAGAGTGTACCATTTGTTATCCCAACCGTCACTTTCTATACCACTTAGGCTCTTGTAAAGTGCCCGCTGGACCATATCACGACAGTATCATGCAGGTAACGGCTGTTCCTCTTTTCTAAAAAGTCGGGGCATGTCATACCCCTTCGTTCCCCGTCTGTTTAAGCACTGCATTAGATACATTAGATATAATGCGCACAGTTGTCAAACACGAGGCTTGAATCTGAGGCGCGGGTGGTCGCTAGGTGGCAAAAAGGGACATGCTAACACCCTGTAAATAGGTACCGTAGGTTTTAGGGCGGTACTTGAAGGGGTCCACACTGTGCACACAGAACGAATGGGTAATGGGCAACTTATTCTATAGTAAGGGTGCAAAATATCTAAAGGCGTGTCTTCTGAACTCGGATGATGATAGGTAAAGCTAGCAAATTCTGGTCACCTGAATGAAGAGGCCGAGGTGGCTTGTAGTGATGAAGTAGCTGATGGAGCGTAGGTAGATTCAGCAACGGACAATGCGTGCATGTGCTGCTGAAGTTCATCATCATCTGCAATACATGAGTGATAGGTTTGCATATTGGGGTGCGTAGAGCTACCACGCGTCGCACGTTGGTAACAACAGGCCACCGTCACAAGAAACAGAACTGTTAAATTAGACCGGCACCGAATCAGTCTACAGTGGACCGGGTGTGGCCCAGAATCAGTACCAAGATCGGTTCTAATTCTACTAAAAATTGTCTGCCCCCCCCTTTTAACGTCTTGTTTTCTGGGTGATTCTGGGCTGGCCGATTTTCCTGCAGTTTTATTTGTGTACTGCACTTGTTCTGGAAGAAAACCGTGGGATATAAGTGGCAATGAGTCGACATCATTCTTGTCTACGATCCAACAGTGTCGGCTTTGCAGCAAAAAAAAAACAACAACAATTAATAACATATAACGTGATATACAGATATAGTGGTTTTTGCTACAGTCATTTACATGAGCCTTTAAAGAGTTAACTTGTCGGTGATGTTAATGCCGTTGTAGCTGTCTACAAAACATCCATTTGCTACCAGCCGGACATTGAGAAAGCGTCGGCCGGTGATAATGTTGAAATAGCAAAGGTTTGATTGCAATTGTCTGCCTTATTGGTTGATTTCTAGTTTTCGGGCCACATCACATGCAGAACAGAGATGTTGTCTGTTCTCATGAATGTCGGTCTGTTTATCGGTGTGTTGGTCACGACTGTGAGCTGTGCAAAAATGGCTGAACTGATCAAGATGTGATTTGGGATGTTGACTCATGGGCCCATGCAATCATTGTATTAGATAAGATCCCGATCACACAGCGGCACGAATAGTTTTAGAAGATTACGCCCAGAGTACCTTGCATGCTGTTAATGAGCATTTCAGTTGGTCAGCCACTGATGAGGTTGGACATCTCATTAAGTTCTTTCCGATGAAAAATCTACTTATGAATGTCTGTCAGGTGAGTCTACTGCTGCTCAGTACCTGTATGAATGTCTGACAGGTGAGTCTACTGCTGCTCAGTACCTGTATGAATGTCTGTCAGGTGAGTCTACTGCTGCTCAGTGCGCGTTCTCTGTCTCTTCACGGCGAATCGTTTGTCAAAGATGCGATGACTCTGGATCTAGAGTGTCAACTTCAGATACGTGACATGATCACCGGCTTGCAGGAGCCGGGACGACAGGTCACCGCCGACGTCATCTCACGACTTCTCTCCACTCCGCGAGGTCCGTCCGCGTCACGCTCAGCTGTTCTAATGTTGTTGTTGTCGAGTGCAGGGACGCGTCGTCACTGTTGTCTTTTCGTCGGCGTCTAAAGACATTACTGTTTAAATTATCATATGACCTCTAACCTCTCACTGTCAGTACTCTCACAGCGTTTCAACCAAGGACTATGTAAAGTGCCCCTGTAATAACTCTATTAAGTGTCACTTAAATCATTACTTTGTTAATAATAATAATAATAATAATAATAATTTACAAGCCATATATGTTTTCAGCCATTCATTCAATGCCAACATCATCAGCTGAGTGCAACTTGGTCCGTTGACTGTATGTGACATTGTTTGGTGTTTGCCACAAGGGCACCCATGCCGCTTGCTGCAAGACCTCACTTCTTTCAACAGGATGTACAATGGCCCTAATATCTCAGAAACGGTGCAAGATAGAGACATAGTTACAATAGAAGTAGAAAATCATATATGGGCTATCGAATGACATGATTGCCAATGACCTTGAGTCAGTTTGAAGGTCACTTTTGTTGTCTGAAACTTTTGTAATGGCTATAACTCATAAATAAAATGTGATTTAACTACGATATGTTGACACATAAATTAGAATGCCGAACGACCATTTAATAATTTTAATTTAATAACATTTGGTCCGGAAGTGATTGGGAAGTGCCCAGTAGCATCTAGGTAGATCGGATCCTGGTTGAAAACATTGAACAACAAAGTGTGTGTTTGTGTGTGCATTGTCAGCCGCCGATGAAATACTAGACGAACCACAAGCGACGTCTACTCCGGTTGGTGCGGCCGAGTCTCCACTGGCGTCTGTTTCAAGCTCACCACACATCAACCGCAGCACGCCCCACAGTGAGTTGCTGTCTCGTACGTGTTTTAAGAACCTCTGAAATATCCCATCATAATGCTATGCACAGTTGCATGTGTACATGCGAGCAGTTTTCAAATTTACATGTTGATTTAGGTTTTTTGTTTGTTTTATTTAGAATTTTGTGTATGTGTTTTTCTTCAGGTTTGCCTAGATTTTCTTTACATTCTTGTCCCTTGCCTTTATTGTGTTGTGTTTTTGAGTCGAGTAGGACATAGAGCAGTAATTGAATCAGATCAGTTCATAAGTTCATAAATATTGATTTGAAATTTGCGGTCATAAGACCGAATATCAATAGCACACAACAGTATTAAAAACAATACGTAAAAAGACAGACAGATTACGGCCGCTTAAGAACAATAAACTACAACATCAGAACAAAAACTGTCCAAGTTTACAATATGTTAATCGATTATTACTATCTCTCAGTTCATACAATACACAGAAGAGCAACATTAATCTAGTGC
>Ga0209782_1001809_pt1 | contig 11522 bp, 8 predicted proteins | sample WorMetmaBAHAMAS1_FD_187390 | JGI IMG/M metagenome (GOLD analysis project Ga0209782, IMG submission 187390) | Marine gutless worms symbiont microbial communities from Max Planck institute for Marine Microbiology, Germany - Inanidrilus... | ecosystem: Host-associated > Annelida > Digestive system >... | reverse complement strand
ATCTGTATTATGCATCAATGGTACGAAGTATCTTTCACTACAGCATGCTATAAATAAATATATGCATAAAACACAACAAACAGGCCATTAAATATCTTTTTTTTTTGTAATTTAAGCAGGTGATTAGAGTTGGATATAATCTGAAATTAGAAATGCAATGTATTGTTTGAACCAAAAATTAATCATTTTAGAGATTAAATATTTCACTTCAGTTATTGGATCTAAGAATAAGCATATGAAAACCAATTTGTACAAGAAGTGTACACAAATGACCATGTTTCCATCCACAGTTGAATAGCTTTATAATGCACATGTGATCAGTTATCAGAAACAACAAGAGACCCTAACACTGGCTAGCATGGTGCGAGGTGAGTCGCCCGCAAGCAGCACGGCGGCCGCAATGCACGGTAAAGTGGTATCGGAATTTGAAACCTAAATTAGCTATAATGCGCCAATGCACTTCCGACACAGACAGACGGACAGACAAACGGGCAGACAGATGGACACTGACATCGTAGCATAAGCGCTAAAAACTGTTGAATATGTACAAACTAGAAAAAGTCATTCTCCAACTGTTTGTAATTCATTCCCATTGGATCCAGATAAGATTGTCGTTTCTCTGGTGACGTAATTGCGATCTACAAAACATTAGTATACAAATTAAAATTTAAAAAATTAATAAGTAACTTAATTTATATGGCACCATACAATACTAGTACTAAACTCAGCAACTTCCTCTTAAACAGTGCACTGTAAAAGAAATGTACAGATTCATAAATGCATTGTTTACAATTTGCACAATGCTGAAAAAGCAGTATGCTACCGTAACTTTTATTACTAAAAGTAAATGTACCTAACAATAACACTCGGCAAATTCTAGCATGCATTCTAACGAATAATATTCCACTAGCAATGTGAACCTGGGCTCCGAGTATAAAAAACCCAAGTAAGCTGGCCATATTCAAGTCCAGAACCAGAATCAACATAGAAAGAAAAGTAAATTTTTGTGTGACTGAATATTATTAGGACATACATCTCTATAAGTTAAGCAATCTATTCTTCTTATCAGTAGAGTTGCATGTTTGTTCTGTCTGTGGGAAGGGGAAACTTTTTGGGGGGCACAGGGTTTGGCATGCAGCATTAGCCCTGCAAAAATGGCCAAACTGACTAAACTGTTATTGAGATAGTGAGTGGAGTGGGCTCATAGAATCGTGTACTAGACGGGCGTGCATACTGGCACTACGTGGAAAATATGGTGAAATGATTGTATGCGGTGGCGATGAATTGGTCTGTCACAAGGAGTAGTGATGCAGCCTGTATCCAAATTCCTCTGGACAGTCTTGTCGACACTGATTATGAACAGCATGTGACCAGCATATTAGTTTTATTGATGGATTGAACAAGACAAACTGCACTGATAACAAGGCAATCATAGACAGTGGACTTTGCCCTGTGGAGCAACTACAAATTCAACGAAAAATACCGGCTTTCTTGTCAAGCAAAATTTGCTTGGAATCTCTGTTATGCTTGTCATGTTCTATAGCAGTTTAGGAACACATATGACATGCCATAGGGCCATTATATGAAGACATAATGACATTCTCAAAATTGGAAGTAAAAGATAAAAGTAAAGGTAAAGGCATATAGCAGTTATGCAACCAGTGTCACTGTTATGGGAACGCACGTGCCATATGAGATCACATTGTGTTACCTGCCACCCGGCAGAGGAGACATTTCCGCCTTTACCCCAGCCAGTTAAGGCTAGTACTCGATTTAGCGACCCTGGAAGGATGCAAGACTAAGTTGACCTAGTTGGCTTGGTTACATACCGCAGTGGTATACCAGCCTGAACATGGTCACCCATCTCAGTACTAATCGAGCTCAACATACGACAACTTCTTTCATGCGACAAATGATGTTACCGCTATGCTAAGCCTCCAACCATAACACAACATATCACAACACTGACAGAGAAGGACTGAGCCACAAACACAGGCAATATGCACAACAAATTTGACAAAGTTTGGCCGTATGGTTTTTGTTTCGAGTAATTTAAGCAGACAGATGAACAGACATATTCAATCTCATCATAATACTTTGCATCCCTTCATGGGGCAAAGTTGTAACTGCATAAATGATGATTTATGTAGTTGATTTTAAAAGTAACTAACTAGTAAGTAACTAGTCACTTTTTTCTTGAAAAAGTAAGTAGTTACTTTTTAGGAGAGTAACTAGTAACAGTAATTAAATTTACATTAAAGTAACTAACCCAGCATGCTCAATGCTCAATGGGTCTAGACATATATGTTTACTTTAAAAACAGAAAAGGTCATTAAATTTATTGAACATCAAACTTCGATCATACTGACCTTTCTTTCTAGTTTTGCACACAACAATTTGGTGGCCACAATTTGGCAATTTCCCCTGTGGAGTCGGTGCATATGGTATACCTATCACTGAGAATTAGAATACTGCAAAACGAAACCGATACTGTGATATTGCGAAATACCGATTTCAAACAGACTCAAAAAGCAACCAACTTGAATACCAAAACCAATTTGACATAAAATGCAGACATCAACCCAGCACTAATCGAGATGTGATGTCGAACACCTAATGGCATGGCTGGTAGGTGTTTGATATATAAACATGGTAGTCACGTAACTGATATACTGAAAGCTATCGCAGTTAGACTCTGGTAGGTGGCTGGTATATACCAGGTCACATAAATTATTTCATATAGGAAAGTAGGGGGCATGGTGAGGAAAAATAATGTGGTCTCATTAAAACCATACCGCACAGTCTGGACCACTACTGCATGCATCTCACTAATTACGACTGCACAGATGCCAGTACACTACATAGCCTGCTTGTTAAGCATCGAGACACGACTGCACAGACAGGCCAAACGTTACGGTTATCTCCCCCATGACTTCTCCACCCTCGATCAACTTATAGATCAGTCTGACGAAAAACCCTTCTTTTTGTCCAGATATAACCCGCAACATGTCTTACATCCACTCCTCCCCCAACCCAAAAACTCTGGCCATAACCTTCGTCAACGATCGCACAACATGGTATTGCCCTCAAATGTCAATGCTGTTGTCAAACAAAATGTTGATTACAGGATGTTATTTCGTGACATTTATCAGCTTTGTTCATATGCCTAGTCATATACTTTGTGTTTTTTTATTATTCCATTATATTGTATGCATGTGCGTATGCCATATGTTTTAATTAAAGAACTTACTTACTTACTTGCACAGTATGCACAAGCTTGCAATTTGTATTTAATTTCCACAAGTGCACATTTTGCATTTTGGAAATGTCATTAAATCTTAATCTATGTCTTTTGGGTGATGCATATACAGACAATTTACTGCATACAGCATGATCATGCTCTCTGTGTGGTCATAATGCCATGGCAGACTGTTACGAGAGCTAATTAGCACTTGGAAGTCCGTCGTGGCCCAGACTGTGTGGCCATTGTGCGGTCTGCTTTTAGTGAGACCCAACTCAACTCAACTCAACTCAACAGGAAACTACGAACGCAGGTGTATACACGTCTATGTCCGCATTTAATTTCTAATGTCTTAGTACAACTAATAAAAACTTATGACAATATTGATCGGTTTCAGGTTCCACTAAGATCAGCAGTAAAATCAAACATAACTTTCTGGTGCAACCAAAACTTATTTAGGCGTGCTTTAAATGCATTAACAGAGTTAGCATCCACAACCGAATTTGGCAAACTGTTCCATATATTAACAATACGTGCTGTAAAAAAAATGTTGCCGTAAATCGTAGTGAAAAGTATGATTTTGAAGTTTATAATTGTTTCCTCTTGTATTAGATCTTGTGCAAAAAGAAAGCTGTGGTGATACACTTATTATATATTATAAGTTAATTTAAAAACTTCGATCATATCATCTCGCATATCACCCAACATAAGCAACTAACAGCCATGCCCTGTTAGGTCCTGGTAGGCTACAGAAAACGAACCTAAGAAAATGTATATGTTACTACCTGTGCTATTTTACTTTTACAGCCAATAGCTGATGACGCCATGCTTTTCTGGGATCGAAAAATGCGAAGATGCAAGTAGATCACAGCACAACATAACAAGATAACAAGGACTGCAATAACTCTGCGAAATCTTCTAACTGCCAAGTACTGAACTGTCAAACGTTTGGCATTTGCAATGTGCAACTCTATCATTTTCCAAGAGCTGGCCACTGTCACATATTCTTTAGACATCACTATTCACTAGTCACAAAATCAGAGATTTTGTTTGGAATTGTAATTGACGGCTATACAATGCACAAAATCCATAGCACTCACAGGTAATCAAAACAAACGAACACCTGTGCGCAATCTAATCACCGAGACATACCCAAGATACTGAATATCTCTAAATCGCGTCTGTCAGAACTCAGAAACAGGTCTAACCGGACGGACGAATCGAGATACGTCATATGGCTTTGATCTTTGCAATTTGCCTTTGCATTGCATCGACTGCGAAATAAACCAATTTTTGTCTCACTGTATCTGTGTGTCGTGTCATGACTGTTTTCGTACATTTCTTCCTTTAACTCTAGTTATCACTTTTTTGTAACGAAAATCATTTTTGTGGCTGGAGGCAGACGTGGCATTAGCCGCTCCCGGTGAAGGACCAAAGGTAGTTGTGGATTCGGCTCTAAAGCATCTCTCACTCATTGTGCGCATTTGACTGTGAAATTCGTGATCCGAGTGACAAGTTTCACCATACACAAGTACAGAGGGCTAACAGGGCATGAGCTATTTCCGGGACACTAATTTCGGCGCGTACTTACGGGCCCCGCTTGGCGACGACTGTTTCCGGTTTGGAAAAAGACAGAAACAGTCCCGGAGATCTGAATCGAGCTTTGGTCTTCGCTGAAAGTTGAAAAGACGTACTTTCACTAATTATTTAGCAGAAAGTCTCAACAAATTGTTGAATATTTTGGGCAACTGTGCCAAAACTTGTGCAAATTAGTGCGGGTATTTTACACCATGTTGCATTTGAATGCAGTGATCTCGCTTGGTTTTTCAACTGAAAACCTGCTGAGTTATTGATTTTATCAGGTGGCATCCCTTGTGTTATAAATCTGTTCAATATTTATTTTAAAACGTGCTCAGAACAATACCATGTTGAATTGTACCAAAAGCACGTAAATCGGTTCATTCGTTTTGAAGATAACAGCTGTCAAACCGTCTCAAATGTAGTGGTTAGATTTTCGGCCCACCTTGTGTTCTCGCTTGTTTACTTGTGTTACTAGTTACTGCGTAGTGACGTCATTAGGGTTTATTTGTTGTCGACACAAAGGTTATTGTTTACGGCTGAATTTCTAAATGGTCTTTTATTGTCGTTCTGTGTAGTTATATAAATTTACATTGTTTGTTGTTACTTTGTGAGTCACACGATTAATATGAAAATGGATTGTTCTGTGTGGCAGTAGTTGCCACGTTTCACATGTGCCGGTTGTGGGCGTGTCTGTTGTGTCGTGAGGCATTGTGTATCTTGATATACAGTTGTCGGATTTGGTAGATTACCAGTAAATGCTGCTGTATGTGTGTTTTGTCTCTGTGGTCTGTGGTCTGCGCCTCTGTACCACGACTACTAGAGGGACCTCCAGTATCTTTTCCTTTGAGAATAGATCCGCTCTGTTTTGAGGCCACTAAACCTTGGTTATGATTTGTCTCGGTTCATTTCATGTTGTATTTTTGTGTTTGATCATTTGTATTTAGTTGATTTAGTGGTTGTAGATTTAAGGTGCTAGTCTAGATTTGCATGTCACAGTGTTCCGTGTTGCCTCACTCCAGCAAACCTAACCAAATCTAAACCTAAACCTAACCGACGGCAGAATGTTGTGATATGCAAATGTAGACCAGCGCCAGATTTAGTTTTGTGTTTGCCTAGGTTTATTGATTGTTTATTTTTTTTCTCCTGGCTTTAATTTTGATCTTCTCAGTACTAGTCAAGAGATTGGCTGTGAAAAGCATGATATGACCTATTTAGTGTAGAGTGGGACATTAAACCTTAACTGTCAGTCAACTAGAGGAACCACTGAAGGCTTAAGAACTTTTTTTAGCTGCAAAAGTTTGCAGACGTTATCAGACGATTCTTTAACACCCCGTGTTCTTAGTGTGGATTTTTTTTGTCAGTTTTTAGTTAACTTGCAAGAAGAAGAAAAGAGAATATTATGTGAGAAGAGAAGTAAGTCAGTAAGTAAGTAAGTAGCCTTTTTATTGAAAGTATGACAGTCGCACACTTTTACAGTTAAGCAAAATAGATAAAAATACACAAGATATAAAACACAAAGCGTGAAATATACAATATGCTGCTAGGAAAAAAATATAAGAGTTTTTAAACTGAGAATATTGAACGGTGGGAAGCAGGTATGGATGTTTCCTCTTACGAAGCTGGTAAGAACTGCAGGTGGACGTTTTAGGAGGGAGAAGGTGGTGCAGACAGTGACCTGGCTTAGTGACCTGCCGAAAAAGTTTGCAGACTTGTGAATGAGAGTGTCAATGTCAAATGCAGTAAGTGTCAGTCCTCGTCGCATGGCCTTTCTAGATAGACTTTCTAGAAGACTTTGCACCTTGACCTCCTGATGAAGTCTTTGCCCCTGTACCCTGCGAGGCCTATCCCGTTACTGGTATATGCTGTTGCACTTGACATCTGAGCCCTTAGTTCTGATCTCTGGACATTTGTGTACAGAATAAAGCTACTGATAGCAGTTTTTAATGTGTCATATAATTGCTGCAGTGACCAAGACTGAAGTCATATTCATACTGTAGCTTGCTATATTTTCAGATGTCGACAGATATATGCAATGGCGTGGGAGGAACCAATCGTGATTGCATATTGGTTACTGGAGGTGCTGGATATATTGGAAGTCATACAGTTATTGAAATGATATCAGCTGGATACTTAGCTGTAGTTGTTGATAACCTTTGCAATTCAAGTTTTGGTATGTTTTGGTCTTGTTTTTGTTTCTGGGATAATTTTGAATGATCATTTGCTTATGTTGTATCATTTGTATGCATGCCTGTATTAGTTAAACATACCAAACATTCCATGAGAGATATGAGGCAAAAAAACTGTGGAAAAGCTTTGATTGTGGCCAAAGTTTGACACTTGATGAATGCAATTTTTAGTACATTTTAACAGCAGTTGACAAGATTTCAGCTGCCACTGCACGTCAAACAGTCTTCTTGGTGGCATATGAGCTACTTGCTTTGGTTTTCTCATACCACCACTCAACATACTGACCGAATGGTTATCTGCACTGTGGGCATTAAATGACCAATACCTTGCTGAATGTTGGATATAGCACGAGCTACGGACATGGTTACAGTAGATAACTAAAAGATCATATTTCATGTGTTGAATGGGAACATTGTACGTGATAACATTGAATGGCTTCAAAAGTCATATAGGTCCCAAGCTGTTGCAGACATTTCTAAATGCAGTATCTCAGAAAATTACTATAGTAATATAATATATCAGATGTTTCCTGAGGAACAGTAATCTATACATATGCTAAAATTTTAGCTGTGATAAACTTAACCAAGTTTAAAGACTATGCTAAGTAAGTGAAAAATTAAAATGGTGCAACTGCAAGCTGCAACACAGAGATATGGTTACTGCAGACAGTTTGTATGAAACCATAAGTGAACTGTTGAGTTGTGCTATTACTGATGACCTTGAATCACTTGGGGTGTCATTTAAGCTGTAATTTAATATCTAAAAAATTGCAGTTTTGTGTTTCAGTTTAAATGCATTTTGAAACATAGCCATTTTTTTGCCACATAACTCTAGCAGTTATTACTGCAGTTCGGTCTATCAATATGTGTAGGCCCCCCCTATCAGTGAACTCATGCAGTATGTTGCATGTGTTGAATGAGTTTTTTTGATAATGCTACATATACACTAAAATGGGATCTCAGTTCATAAAATAAGTTATTTTCTCGTATTTTCCCTGTTAAACTACTCCAAACTGCAACTTGATAATCACAGAAACAAAGTCTTACAAAGAAATTCAAACCATTATAGAACCAAAGAAGTTTTAAAAACATTTAAAGCATTGCATGGTATCTCTGTAATAGCTGAACATCTTGTGTCAAATTGTATGATAATAATTTGAATTGTATTTCTTGTAGAATGTGTGCGCCGATTAGAAGAAATCACCGGCCAAAATGTTCCGTTTTACAAAGTTGATTTACTGGACACTGCTGCTCTCAGGGATGTCTTCAGACAGGTAGCAATTTTTTGGTGAATATTTGTCATTTATTTAAGTGATTATATTATATGACTGCATAGTGCATAGCACAGTGAAGTAATGCTCTACACTTTACAGGTGAGTGTGAGTGTAATTATCAGTGTACAAAATAAAAGTTGGGCATCTTTATGCACACTTTTTGTTTATTTACAAAACTTTTCTTAGACAAGAATTGGCTTACATAGCATAAAATTGCATTGATTGTTTCATTCATTGTTTAATTCTGATTGAATAGATGATCTGTTTTTTTTTCTTTCTGTACTGTTTCACAGCATATAAAACATGCAGACTTAAGCCAGTCTTTAGGAAGGGACACGTTAATTGGCAGACAGTCATCGCATGAAGTTATTTCCTGTTACTTAGCTTAGTTGATTCGAGTAATCGTCGAACTACCAAATCATCAGTTGATTAGTTGACTATGGTCATTAGATGGTCATTGAGTTTTTGTGGATAATCAACAGTAATGGACCTGTGAATTTTGTAGTTTGCGTCTTTTGATGATTTTTTTAGCATACATTCAAAGCAGTGATGCATTGTGCTGGGCTGAAAGCTGTTGGAGAGTCATGTAAGAAACCACTCGCTTACTACAAGAACAATATTGAAGGCACTATATCACTTCTAGAGGTATGGCATATATTGATTTTTTTTTCAAAAACGGTTTGTTTCTGGCATTAAATAAAACAGAAATTGTGAGTGAAATTTGTGAATGTTGTTTGCTCCAGTAGCAAATGATGTCTAGTTCGCCACACTCCTTAATAAAGCTAAAATGTTTCTTAAGATTTTGCCAAAAAAATCAGAGAAGTGGGCATAGTAAGTAGATTGACATTTTTTCACCTTTGGTTATTTGTTTTCTTCACAGATGTTGTTACAAAATATGATGTGTTGCTTCCGGACTAAGTCAATATCTTATTTTGTATCATACACAGCTGAATATGCTCAGTTTTAAACATAAGACATCATATCTTTTGTCAGTAGCTTAAACTGTTGGTAGTAATTAGTCAGTACCATAGCCAGGTGACACCTAAAAGACTACTGAACAAAAAACTCTTATGAGTGAAGAAAATTATTTTCGTGCTGCCACCAGTTAATTGATTAAGCATCCAAAAACGATTAGTCAACTCAACATGAAATTAGTCCAGTAATTTTTCTCTGATTAATTGACGATTAGTCGAGTAATCGTCAAACTACTAAATGACTAGTTGATTAGTTGACTGTGATCATTACAAGGCCCTGTTTACATCACCTAACTGAAATGAACTACATGGACAGCAGACCCGGCTCAGCTCAGTCATGCCCAAGTACTGCAAAAGCAAAGCCTAGTTAATTACTTTGTCCAGGGGGTATGCGATATTATACGGTAGGACAAACGTGTTCAAAACCAGCTCAATCTACCACATGAAACTGCAATAAAAAAACTAATAAAAAAAGAAACTAAAAATAAAAATTGGAAATCCACAGAAACAAACTGTACTGTAAATAGTTAAGAGTGTGTGAAGTCAGTCGTGATGATGTCAGTATTGGGGTGAGTGTGTCCATTGGTTTGTCAGTTTGTGAGCATCTCAGTGGCTTATGTGGCGTAATGGTAGAGTGTTGACTCGCGATCCAAAAGGTCGCGGATTTGAATCTCGGCCGGTCCACTTCCAGATAACAGTTTTGAGCAAGCTGCTCACATGCCTGTGCCTCTGTCACCAAGCAGTATAATTTGGTACCAGCCTACGGGCTGGGAGGTAACCGCAGCCTACCGCTGGGTGGATGGCTTAGTCACCTGCGGGCTGACTGCCTGTACACCGGATCAGCTCCGGGCCCAACGCTTGGAAACGAGTATGGGAAAATTTTTACCTTTATCTTTACCAGGTACATATGCCCAGACTTCTCTAGAGTTAATGTGCATGTTGCCTGTGGCCATGGCTCGGTCGTCCTCTGAAAGTGTTGTAATATGTAATGTACTTCCTGTTTTGTTTTCTACAATGGGACCCACAATGGCATGATGCAATCGCAGCAGCCTCGCTGCAATGTCGTGTACAGGCTAACACCCACTGCTTGGCAGTCTGAACTTGTACTATGCCCTTAAGTGACTGAGACTGCTTGCTGACTGTGCCTGTTGAGGTGTGGGTAATGTAAGATGAGTGTCGATGGCATAAACTAGTGGTACCAGTAATATAGGTTCATACGGTTAGTATGCAGATGTAATCGGTGCTGTGTATGCTGTTGTGTACATGAGGTTAGGTGATGTCAGAATTTGGAGTACATGACATTGTGTTTTCCAGTTCGGCAACTGTCTACGGCATTCCGCAGTGTCTGCCACTGAATGAGACCCACCCAGCAGGTGCCTGCACCAATCCTTATGGCAAGACGAAATATTTCATCGAGCAAATTATCTCAGATGTGTGTGATACCGATGAGGTAACAGCATAATAATCATTACTTAATATCGAGGCTTGTTCAGTTGTTCATTAAGCCACTAGAAGGGCATCTAGCCTGTGATGAGCATGCTTCAGTTCTCTTGCAATTTGCTACCTCCCATCCTGCAATGGATGACATTCTGGCACTGACGATTGTCTGAAGCATAAGAGCGAAGAACTGTTCTGTAGTGTATTGTGTGCAGCAATACCCTTACACCCCAAGCATCGTTATGGGCGTGTAGTTGGAATATAATAACTTTAACATTAGTTTAGATTTTGTTGGAGTTTAGCAAATACGGTTGTTTTCCAACAGCTGATACCTAGAGATGCCAAAATTAAGTGTGAATTGGATGAACAAAGTTGACCTTTATTAAATACTACCGAACAGGATACACAGACAGCTGGTGGCTGGTTCTCGCTAGGCATTTAATGAAGTTATCGTAGCTGAAAACCTGCTTTGGTTATTTGCCACTGTATTCATTTAAATGTTTACCTGAGTTCATGTACACATTTACATAATTGCACGATAGGCTCATCCCTATTATGTGGCACTAATATAGATGGTTTTTCCAGATGTGCCACAATGCGGTGCTATTGTGGGTTTTTACCAGGCTGATGGTTTTGAAATAACTAGTTAATAGTAAATGTGAAATGAGATTTATTAATAGAATCATGATGTATATCTGCTGTCATTTTTTGCAGAAGTGGAATGCGATATTGCTGCGATATTTTAATCCAGTTGGTGCCCACAAGTCTGGACGTATTGGTGAAGACCCTCAGGGTCCACCAAACAACCTGATGCCCTACGTAGCACAGG
>Ga0209782_1001808_pt1 | contig 11523 bp, 4 predicted proteins | sample WorMetmaBAHAMAS1_FD_187390 | JGI IMG/M metagenome (GOLD analysis project Ga0209782, IMG submission 187390) | Marine gutless worms symbiont microbial communities from Max Planck institute for Marine Microbiology, Germany - Inanidrilus... | ecosystem: Host-associated > Annelida > Digestive system >... | reverse complement strand
GTATACAGCATGACTGAAAAGACCGAATTTCTGGGTTCATGTTTCCCCAGGTAGTGCAGAGACACTAGCAAGGGGAGGTGGGATAACAAATCATCATTTAATAGCGTACTCACTCAGCAACATCTCTGCAAAAAAACTACTAAAATCGGTTAATGTACGTTGAAGTTATAGTGTGCTACATCATTGTCGTTTTTTTTGAGACACAGTGTATATACGACTGACAAATTTTTTTCAAGTGACCTGCTCCCCTTAAAAACCCCCGTCCCCCACTAGCCCTCCCAAATTGGACGTGCTAGAACCACCCCTTGACTGATTGCTCTAAAAGTTTACTGATTACGGTGCTGAAAAAGAGAACAAACCCAAAGTAATTGGGAAGAGACCGCGTTGCCGTAATGTTTTTGGTACGGCCGATGCCAAATTTTCAATGTACGTTACATTGCCCGCCCCATTTTTTTTAGAATTTGCCCTTACCCTCGGTATATATGATCTATGTCTAATACATCATAGGTTCCTTGGACCATTCAGTACCACCACTCCAAAGCTCCATCGGCATCTCGATCAAGTCAGCCGTTTTTCCACAATCACGCTCATTACTAACGACGGACCAACAGACAGAATTAACTAGCATTAACGCCGTTAATCGAGATTGGCATTTTCGGCCAAACGCTCAGCGCATGTCACATCTGAGCTGGAGAGTCTACGTATAATCCTAAGTTCCTAACCCTAACCCTAACCCTATTTTGGGCGTTTGGCCCAAAATTTCTAGGCCTATCGCTGATCGACAACCGGATCGATCGGAATTAATAAGCCATGGTCACGCTGACATAGGCCGCAATACTCGCAAAGACACAAACTTAATTTTATCCCGATCCGCATGCTTACCGAAGGACACTGCTATGTCCGCGGCGGGCTACATGCTAGGCTTTGCGACGCATTTCTAGTGATTGGAGCTGCTATCATCAACCGGTCTAAATCGGAAAGCGGATGCGTTTCGCGCTCCGCACACCTCTGAGATAGATTCCTTGCACGCATCGCGTGGCCACATCATCATCGTTGACGTCATTCCGGCACGCCAGTTCTTCTTTCTCGCTTCACTTACGTCACCGTGACGTCACCGCGCTGGGCTACGGACACCTGCTCCAATCACAGCAGACGCGCTAGGCCGCGTGTGCGGGGAGGGAGGGACGTGGGACGTTGCAACTTGCATAATTAAGGATGCTGTAAAAGTTCATTCATTCACACCGGAATGCCGGATGCTTTGCGTTGCGTTGCGTGGCATGTCTTGCGTACGTAGGCCTACAGCGGCACTCGTTGATTTGTGTCATGAAGTGTGCTGCTCAGTGCTAACGTAACGAAACGACGCAACATGACGCGCGTCACCGCATCACAATGCATCCGGTGTGACCGAACCTTAACATGTAGGCCTAGGCCCATCCGCCTATATTATTTGGATTTTTTGACGTAATTGGATTTTCTTTTTTTTGGGGGGGGAAATTCAGTTCCTCCTACGTGTTACCACGACCACGAGGCTGCGATGCGATTTAGCCTAATGCGAAGCTGAGAGCTTGCGACCTCAGGCTCAGAACGCACCGCTAAATTCGGTACTGAGTAAGTTATAAAGTAGTAATGTTTTTTTTATTATTTAGTTACATAAAACTGATGCGGACTCAGCCTATTATTGTTGACATCTGCGTCCGCGATTTCCCGTTGAGTTGAGTTTAAGGAAATTAATTTTATCCGAAACGGAGTACCAGGCTACCAGCTGATTGATTGACCCTGGATTGGCCCAATAACCCTTGACCTTGCGGTTTTGTTTACGTTCGTCAAGTGCAGTTTGTTTCGGCGAATAATTACTTTATTTGTATAGAAAATGCAGATGACGTAGAGCGTAGAATGTGATGGTAGTGGTTGTAGGAAGACTGCGGCGTGTATGTCTGCGACCGTGCCCAGTGTTCTGTGCGTTGGCTGCGTGCTGTTTGGTGCTGACAGTCGTGTCTCGTCTGTCCGGTTACCGGCGTTGGGTGTCCGACAACAGCGCACTGCCTGCAACCGAACATAGCACAGTTGTTGCGACACAGACAGTAGTACCTCCGGACGCTGTTGTCGCGTGGAGTTGGAATCACTCGGCGGCAACCGTCACGCGGCTGGATGATATCTTCATTAGCGTCAAGACGACAGGCAAGTACCACAGCACCAGAATTGGACTTCTGCTACGCACCTGGCTCCGTTTGACACAGAAACAGGTAAGATTAGTTTAACTGACGCAGTTTCCTGTGTGCAGTAGCAGTAGGAATAAGGGGACACGTAGAATACTAGCCAGTGCCTAAAACACAGGAAGTAGTTCGTCATTTTACAGTCCCCTTTCCATACTCCTCCACAGTAATTACTTTTCATTGGGCCCATTCCAAGGGGCCATAGCGGTCCCCTCTGTCACGCGTTGTCGTTGTCGTCGTGGACATCGATGTGCAGGCGGCGTGCGACAGTGGCGGCAGTAGCGACACCTGGTGAATGCCAATGTAAAACGGCTCGCAGTAGCGAATGGGCCCAACATTTTTCAAATGCTTCTTGTTAAACAAAATTAATGCTGACCGGCTAGTATTATACACATACTAGCCAGAGTGAAAACAGCAACAGCACAGCATCAGTATGCTATAGCTGCATTTTGTTTGCCATTTTAAGGTGAAATGTCATCAAGTGAACATTAGTTATTTCTATTTGTACAACATGATGGAAAGCTTAGCTGTTGGCAGCTGCAGTACATAGGCAGTTTGTTGCGAGATTTATATTTAAGCGAAAACCAGTTAATTAAAACAGTTGCATCGTATAGAATTGAAGTCAAGTGACCAGTCTATTGCATCAAACTATGGCAGCCGATCACACAGACTGCCAACTGACCGAGCATTCAGAATTTATGACAGATGATGGCAAGATAACAAGATAATAAAAACTGAATAAAATACAGTTGAAACTTCTGGACCAGGTACTGACTCGGCCACTCTAAGTGACATAAAATTACTGAAGCGGTCTGGTCCAGTTTTTTGTGGATTGTTCTAATTCTACAAGGAGACATTAATTACCTGTACTGTTAGACTGGTGCTGATCTACAGAAACAGACCAACACCAAGTTGAATCAGTACCAACATCTGTTCTAAGTGTATATTACATGCTAAAACTAATGCTATTTCATGAACCTGGTCATTGTGCTTGTTACTGCAGACATATATCTTTACTGATACTGATGATGATGCTCTGAATAGAAGTACAGGTATAATGCTTCACTCTATCATTTTGTGCAGATAGGCCTATATTTGTAATTATATTGTTTGCATAGTATAGTTTTTAAAATATAATACAGTTGATAATTACAAGTTTTTCTTTCACTGTTATTTGTCTGTCTATTTTCTGTCTGTATATTCTAGTTTGTGAATGGGATAACTGAAAAATTTACAGCTGAATTTTTACATAATTTAGAGAATATGTAGAATATGGACCCGAATCGAGATCGTTAAAATTTGAAAGATTAGAATTATGGTTGGATAGCACAATTGGTGACTGATGTGAAATATGAAAAGTGAATCATTGATAAACTGATGAACCGGTAATGTCACTGTGCCGACTGTAAGTGTGGTGTGGCAGAAGTATGTGTTGTACTAAGTACCATTTTAATGATCTTGTGGAAAAAGTGGATGAAAAACAACTTTAAACAAGGGTAACTTGGTTAATTCAGGTTAAAGTTAGAACTAAAATCTGTCATTGTTTGATGAAATTGTAGGCGGTCATTTGATTAACACGAAATGCTCATCACACCACGCGTTGTAAGTACAGATTTCTGTTTATGTGAGTAACTGGGTTCAAAAAACCCAGTTTTTTAAAAAACGCCCAACCCAGTGCGTTTTTGGGGGGTTTTATTGAGCTACGGGTTTTTTTTTGGTTTTTTTCCATGGACAGATCAGTCGCACCAAGTATGGACAGTCTTGACAAAATGTAATTAACTGCACTTTTGATAAGTTTTGATTAATTGTTAGTTTTGTTGTTTAATTTCTTTCCAGAATTGTGTTAATTTTAGAATACAGCTACATAACTTAGATTTATCATGATATGTAATATAATTGTTTATTATGCCAAGTGGCAGCAGAAATCCCATGATCTAACTGTATTCAGTAAATTACTTGCAGCTTACTGAACTTTTGGCATTACTGTAACTTTGAGTCTGCTATAGCCTGTTAGTAACAGAAATTTTACTTATATACTTTTTATCGATTCAACATAATCAACATATTATACAGTGAAAATTAAAAAAAAATTACAGATTCAGTAACTGTAACATATTGCCATATATTTGGGACAATAATATAAACATTGTTTTTGTAAATTAATATTTTAAAATAGTTTGCTTTGCCCATTAGTTCACTTTCCCCCAGTTGACCTTAATTTAACCTAATAAACTATTTCTTTATTATTGTGGCATAATACATCAAAAGTTGATTTAGTTTTGGGCCGGCTTTTCTGTTGGGTTTTTGAGTGGGTTTACCCCAAAAGCCCACCGGGTTTTTTTCGGGTATGTGCCCAGGTGTCTGAACCCTGCTTTCATAGCAATTTAAAGCTAATTGTTTACACGGCAGTGCAATTACAGATTTTGTAACTTTATGGCCTGTATTTTTATTCCGGTGTTAGTCATCATCATAACAAGTTTACTGTGTGAGAGGGCCCAAAGTTGATTTCCCTTCGGTGCTCTGGCACTGTCGGTCAGATAACAGGAAGGGCATGTGGTCTGTAGAAACCATTCCATGGGTCCAATAGTTTGTTTGCCTTTCGGAGATTTGGCTTGGACTGGAAAGCTTTGGAGAAACAGGTCTGGATTAAAACCAAAACCAGTACTGTTATTGTAAGCAAGGATAATGGTGGTTTAGAGGGTGCATATAGGTGTACCTCAAAACCTTCAAAACAGTACTTCATGTTGTAGACACTTGTATGGATGATTTTATCTCTTTTTCTCACTGCTTCTCCACCTGTGGCCACCCATATAAATTGTACAAACCACATTTTTCTAAAACTACTAGAGCCCACTTTTTTAGCAAGCTTGCAATCAACGTATGATGGAATGCACTTCCAGTTGACGTTATTGACGTTGGTTCTGTAAAAAAAATTTGGCGTTCTGTGCTCAAAATCGATCTCAGTAGGTTTATCAAATGTTCTTAAAATTCTGTGATGCTTTGTACATGTTACTGTTTGTTTGTATGATTTAATTTGTTCGTTAGTATTTTGTTTTTAATTTTTATCTCTAGGCGATAGTAAGTGCTCATTTGGAGCCTTGTCTGTCTTGCTCATGTACTGCACACTGTACTTGTTATTTGTATTTTTTTTATTTCGGAGCAAAATATACGATGATGATGATGGTGGTGCTTGCATATCAAATCAATAAAGTTAGAACTGATGTTTGTACTGATTCTGTGCCACATTTGGTACATCTGGTGTCGGTCCGTTTTTGTAGATTGGCACTGGTCATACAGTTCCTGTAATTAGTATTGGCGGCATGTCTCAGAACTTTGATGTTGGCCCATCATTATAAACAAATCAAATTAAATAAGACTATATTAATGTTTGACAAAAATCAACCCATATCACAGCGTCGTTCGTCGCACGAACGAAGTTGCTCAGCGTTGAGCCCGGTTAGTGCTGGGATCGTTGATCGTCTTCGGGCGGGTATACCACCTTGGTATGTAACCAGGCCAACTAGGTCAACTCAGCCTTGCATCCCTCTTGGGTCGCTAAATCGAGTACCAGCCTTAATTGGCTGGGGTAAAGGCGGGAATGTCACCTCTGCCGGGTGGCAGGTAACACAGTGTGATCCAATATGGCACGTGAGTTCCCGTAGCGGTGAGGCTTGTTGCGAACTGCTATATCCGGTTACTTTACTTACTTTTAATAAATATAAGCAGAATACATTTATGACATGGTTAGTACACATCGTAACAGTATGAAAAGAGGAACAACATCAGATATCACATGTAAGTATGTGGAAGGCAGTTAAGAAGCCGTGTAGTTCTATAGTTAGGTTTATTGTTAGTGGAATGAAAATAGTAGCCTAAAAGTTAAAATTAGCTAATATGCCGAACAAAGTTAATAAACGTACATGGTTGTTATATGTACTAAATTTGATCAGTCCCCAGATGCACCATTTATCACTAATAGACCAGACACTGATTTGGCCAGCCCAGACATCATAAAATAATCGGATTGGTCTGGTAGATCATTCTAAGTCTAAGTGTTTTATTCTACATATAAGAATGCTGAAACAGAAATAAATATGCTCTTCGATTTCAGTTTAATTTTACATGTTTAAGCACCCTCTAGTGTGTGCTAACCTGTGCAGTAAAACAGTTATTGTTGTGTAACCTTGTAGTCCTGCACTTTGTTGCAAGATGTCGTCTGAATTTGAGTTTTTCATTCAGTCCAAGAAAAGGTACTGGCCATTTTGTCTTGCTATTGTAAATAATTAAACAAATGGAGAAACTTTTGTTCAATCTGTAGTAAGCTCCTAATTATTGTGTTGTTGCATTGAAAAATAGAACAGTATTGTCAGAATAGGACCAGAAACCTTGCCTCAGAGCTCCGAATGGATTCCATGGCTATAATGTGCCTTCCATTTGTTTGCTGATTTCGGCACTATTTAGATCATTTGCTTCCTTACTTACTTTTTTACTTACTTATTTTTCCGTACTTGTTTAGTGAGTTATTTACTTATTTAACTTAGTGGTGGGGTGCTGGCATGGTTATCTGTCTGGAGCGATCAGCATATTTGCATATGGTCCAGCAGGTGACACTGCCACAAACTGTCTCTGTATCTGTATGTGCATATGGTCCAGCAGATGACGCTGCCACAAAAAGCCCATTTTTCGTGGCCTACCAGAACCTACCTGGTAGGTGTTTGGTATGTAAACATGGTAGTCATGTGACTAATATACCGAAAGCTGACTGGTCTAGCATGAAAAATAAACAAATAACAGCCACACCCTGTTAGGTTCTGGTAGGCCACCAAAACAGGCCTAAACTGTCTCTTGCAAATCCAGATTGGTTTTACCTTTTTGGTACCAGCTTACGTGGGTAGTCCCGGGTTAAGTCCTGGCCATTAAGCAGATGGGTGTGTATGTGAATTTACTTCCAAGCATATCTTCTTTGTTGAGAATAGGCCCATTCTGTTTTGAGACCTGGGATCGCTAGAGGCAACCAAAGCTGTCATCATTTTAGTTTATTTTGTGTTACAGTATCTCTATTTATTCTCCAATCACATCTTTGGTTAAAAATTAAACAAAATCTCTATGTGTGTTCCGAGATGGTTCTGCCATGTTGATGACGACACGTACTTGAACATAAGTGGCGCTGGTAAAGCTTCTCCGACAGTATTCACACTATGAGGACTGGTATATCGGCAAGCCGAGCACAAGCAAGCCAATCACATCCCGCACTAAGCCTTATTCACAGGTACAAAATGTTTTTTTATAATGTTGATTGATTCATTGGTTGATTTTGTGAAGGTTTTAGAACCAATTTACACAAAATAGCTCATTCTGAAGATGCCGATCTCGTGGCAAACTCAACAGAAAAAAACGAACACAGAAAAAAATACAATTATCTAGACTAACACTAATCACACAAATGCTGGGATAAAATTACGAAAACCTGAAGCTAAAAAACTACATACGGTAGTCAACTGTCGTTTGTCGGTCTGCATTCCGAAACAGAATGGAATATCGCTACAGCATTGTGCGCATTAACTGCGTTAGTGATGCCTCTGTATCGTGTAAAACGTTTGTGAACTTTGATGCACTAACTCCACAGAGTTGACAGAGCTCATTTGTGAACTTTTGGTACAACAGAGCAAAGAGCAAAAATTGGCATATCCAGCCGAATATCTCAGGATATACTGGACCGATTTTTACAGTCTTTTCACTGTATGAAAGCGCTTTGCGCGGAGATGATCAATCTTGACCTATTTTTCCAATTTGTCAAGGGTCATTGCTGTGGCAAATAATTAATGTTGGGACCACCTGCATTCTTTGCACCCCGTTTCATAACAAATTGCAATATCACTATCTAGATGTGTGCATTAACAGCGGAGATGATGGAGCTACATCACGTAAAAATTTGGTGAACTTCTGCCTGGTAACTACAGAGATGACAGAGCTTATTTGCATACTTGTGTACCTGTATCGGGCGAAAATTAACCTACACACCTTGATTCATTGTGCTGCCATTCAGTAATGCCACGCAGTATTGGAACGCTGATAGACATATTAATAGCGGCGATGATCAGGCTACACCTGATATAAATTTGGTGGGCTTCTGACCAGTACCTCCAGTGTTTATGCAAAAAACTGTGTACAACAGGCGTCGATCAACACTTGGGATAGTATATCTACGTTCGCTGAATGGCGGCATGGTTATTTTTTGCTACTACTCGCTAGGGGGCAACACTGCGATGCCAAGCAAGCTATACGGGAGGCTTTACCACATATTTCTAGTTATTTACAGCATGCACAAATTAAAATAGTGCTAAAATCTCGAAGTGAATCCGAGGTGTTTGATGTTGTCTTGTAGAAATTTGCTACTTACTGGTTCGCGACGGGTGGCGCTGGCATCTGCCTCAGTCATAGCTTGGCTCTGAAGATGGTGCCGTATGTCCTGTAAGTTATGTATGTCCGTCTGTCTGTTTCATACTGTTGGAATTAATTTAGATATTTTAGTATTTAGTCGAAGGCAGGCAGGGTTTCCACTAACCTGGAAAGTCAGGGAACAGGAAAGGTCAAAGGTCATGGAAAAGTCGGTAAATTTTACAGGAAGTCAAGGAAAATGTTGGACAGTTGATTGCGTGAGTGAAGAACGGTGAAACCTCTCAACTGTTACCATATTTTGACAGTTTAAATTGATTCTAACAAACTCACACATCATACGAGTTTGTTAGAATAATTTGGGGTCACTGGAGGAGAGAAGACGACTGTTTTGTGACAGAATTTTGTCCTTAATGGTCAGGGAATTTTGCATTTGTTGGTCGTGGAAAAGTCAGAGAATCTCACTGTTACAAACGAGTGAGAACATGGGTAGGTCATCTCTGTACAGTTGGCCTCCGGTGTCAGAAGCTTATAACAAACAACACATGCAGTGGCCAATTGTAGTCAGTAAATATATATATATATAAATACGCATGTGGTTGCTATGGTAAATATGCTATGGACCACCTAGCAATAACCTGATGAGGCTTGACAAAAAGTTACTTCATTGATTTGACCAGTGCCGTATTACCGCTAGACCATTCTCTGCTGGCTAAACTTTCACAGTGTGACTTAATTAAGCAATTCAAATGGCTTTTAAAGACTTATTTTTTCCGATTATGGGACAGTGGTGCTTTGTGACTTTCATTAGGTAGATTCATATAGAAATAATCCTACTTACTTACTTATTCATTTACTTACTTAGACCAAGCCATCATAGTGCTGTGCACTAAACCAGTGTGTTTATGTTGTGTATTTTTGCAGCGGTGGAAAGTTCGTGGCACAGTGTACTAGCATTATGCTGCCTGATGATTGTACAATCGGCTTTATTATTTGTGAGTAACCTTTAGTATTTCCGTTAATCTGAAGGTATCCACTTGTCTGAAAAATCTGGAAATGCTGGGGAATTTACCAAAAGTCTTGAAAATGTCAGGGAGGTGTCAGGGAAAAAATTATCACGGAAATCCGTTGATTGTAAACTTCAAGTTTACTCGAGTAGTTATCTACCAGATACTTAAACATAAATTTACATTTTACATTACGTTAAACTTTACGTTACATTTGCATAGCCTGTTTTAATTATTATGCTAATATAATTATTTTGAATGTTTTTTTTCCACTGACATTACAGTTTTCTGGTAGCACTGACATTAATAGTGGTTGTATATGTAGCTTCGTGTTATCCTAGGTTGATTGTGTTGTTTTTTTTTTCTCCTGGCTTTAATTTTAATTTTCTCAGTGCTAGCCAAGAAATCGTGGCTGGGAAAATCGTCTCCAGTATGACCTGTTCAGTGTCGAGTGGACATTAAACCTTATCTCAATCAATCTATTATGCCGTCAGAGGTAAACGTTAAGCATAGGCAGGTTTGATGCGATACCCGTAATAGTAGGCATAATTTTTTTACTAGTAATTTTCGTTTTCCTTGGCGGAGTGTTGTCATGTCGAATCGATGATATGTTGCTATAACATACATCGTCAGCCTTCCTCCACCCCGAGTGGATCCTGATGTTATGATACAATACGATGTTTTTACTACACCGTGTCTCAAAAAAAAACGACAATGATGTAGCAAACTATAACTTCAATGCACATTAACATTGGTGATCATGACTAAAAAGACCCATTTTCGGGGTTCTTGATTCCCAAGGTAGTGCAGAGACAGTAGTTAGGAGAGGTGGGATAACAAATTACCATTTAATAGCATATTCATTCAGCAATATCTCTGCCAAAAATTAACAAAATCGGTTGATGTGCGTTGAAGTTATAGCGTAGAACGTCATTGTCGTTTTTTTTGAGACACAGTGTATATGCTCAAAAGCATGGAACCTAAAGCAAAAACTAATTCAAGAAAAAAAGAAACTAAAAACAAAAATCGGTTATGCTCACAATAGTCAGTAAATGGCTAAGAATCTGTGAGACTGAAAGGTCTATGGTGGGAAGGATTTGTCCGTTGTATACCAGCATTGATCTTTGTCAGCCAGATGATACGAGGGTGACTTCGAGGTCTCTTCCTGTGACTTGGTGGTCAAAGCGATGCACTGGTGACTCAGTGATGATCCTTAGAAGCTGTTCATGCCGCTTGCCCAAGAATTGAGCCGACCCCTCAAATAACAGAATAAACTGGATCCAACTTGTATTATTCCTGAAAGTGGCGATGATAAGGAAAAAACAGTATTGTTCATTGTTTAAACAATGCCCATTAAACCAACGTATATTCTTTTTGTATTATTGTTACACTGAAAGTGTTCTTGAACGTGATGTGTATTTTTTTTGTGCAGCTGAGTACCTTCACTGGAACTTGACGGTAATTAAACGGTTCAGTTCTCATTTGGAATTTCTGCGATCCATAAACATGGAACAGTTGCCGTCGCAGGTACTGGAAAATGTACTCATGTTTGCTGTTGTTGTTTTCTCAATGGCAATTGTTATTTCGTATCCATTTAGGTCCGGTTTTTCCACCGCAATTTAACCTTCCATTAACTTAATTTTATATTAAATCGGCAGATAATGGTCGATTAACTCAAATGTTGTTTCTCCAATGGTAGTTAACAGCCAGTCGTCAGTTAAATCATCCATTAACTTAATCCCCCATTTTTGGCCAGTTTTAATGACAATTGATCTATGGAGTTTTTTTTTGCTTCTTGTCCTCTATGATGATGAATTTGAGCAAAGTGAACGTGTGGCAAAGCATGAAAAAGGTCATTTTGTGATTACAAAGTCTGTGAAGCACTGTTTATTTATCGTGCAACTATG
>Ga0209782_1001807_pt1 | contig 11526 bp, 12 predicted proteins | sample WorMetmaBAHAMAS1_FD_187390 | JGI IMG/M metagenome (GOLD analysis project Ga0209782, IMG submission 187390) | Marine gutless worms symbiont microbial communities from Max Planck institute for Marine Microbiology, Germany - Inanidrilus... | ecosystem: Host-associated > Annelida > Digestive system... | reverse complement strand
GACGTGGACAGTCTTGGAGGAACCAGTCAGACCCACGATCCAGATCCCAGGATAGAGTTCCCAGGGGTGGATCCCACCCGGGAAGAGGTCGATCACCACGTGGAAACTATCAAAATTCGGGACAAACTGTAAACAGATCAGATGACTCATGTGGCAAATGTGGATGGGAAAAACATGAGAATCGTAATGATTGTCCGGCGATCAATCAGGAATGTTTTGCTTGCGGAAAATATGGACATTTTAAAAGAGTGTGTCGTTCTGCTAACACAACGGCAGAGGCCGCATCGCAAGAATAAAGGTTTGCGCATCCTCGGACTGTGAAGAATGGTCTAAATTCACGTAATAATTTGATAAAACGGCAAAATTTTAATAAAAATAATTTGGAGTCTGAAAATAAGTCGAAAAAACTTTAGATGGTGGTTATATATCTGTAAAAATCACAGGAGCATACATAGATGCGTTGATAGATACTGGCGTGACTGAATCGTTAATGAATGAAAATACAGCAAAAATTTTGATATTAAAAATTAAACCGCTCATCAATACTGCAAAGTATGATTTAGTGTCAGCCAATGGCTCGGACATTAAAATAATTGGTGAAACAAAAGTTGAAATGTACCTGAATGGTGTAAAATTTTGTCAAAATGTTGCTATAGCAAAAGAATTAAAACCCTCATTTTCTTCTTGGAGCGGATTTTCTTATGGCAAATAAAGCAGTGATTAACTATAATACAGATACATTATCTTTACTGGATGATTTTCTACATGTGCCATTGCAATCTGTGTGCGATGAGTCGATGTGTGTTACACTAATGCGGACACAACGTATTAAACCTTATACTGAGATAACTTTGCCAGTGAATGCGCCTAAACATTTGAATAATACGTCGATTATTTTAGAAGAATCAACATTTGCAAAGCGTTAATAGTAGTTGCTAGTGTGTTGACTTTTGTTAAAAATAAATAAAGCGTTGTGTCGTATTGCGAACATGCACCCATATATGGTTACATTAAAGAAAGGACTTAAAATTGCAAAAGTATTGCAAAAGCACCATATATTGTCTTGGAAATGTTAGCAATCTTCCCAAAATAGGTAATCAGGAAGATAAAGCTGACATTCTTTCCATAACAGAACTTAATGACATTCACGAAAAATATCGTTTTAAAATCTGTCCATCACTAGAAGAGGACAAGCGCATTCAAGTATTAAGATTGCTATACAAGTATAGATCAGTTTTTTTTGCGCGATGTTACCGAGATTAAAGCTTGTGACCTCTTCACCGTTGAAGTTAGATGTGCACACTAATAGGAAGACATTTCAACCCCAGTACAGACTGAGCGTTACTGACAAGACAGAGGTCACAAGACAGATAAACCAGATGTTAGATGCTGATGTTATTGAGCCATCAGACACGCCATATTACAATTCTCCGATCTGTCTAGTTGCTAAAAAAACTGGCAAAAAACGTCTCGTAGTGGACTTACGTGCTATAAACAAAATTATAACACCTAAATTAGTCCAGCTGCCGAAAATAGAAGAGATGTTAGACACCATAACTGACAGTAAACCCAGATGGTTAACAGGCCTCGATATAACTGCCGCTTTCTGGCAAACGACAGTGGACGAGGGGTCACGCAACCTTTTGACCTTCACTGGACCAGATGGATGAAGATGGCGGTTCAAACGAAGCTCTTTTGGCCTCCATTCATCTCCAAGTCACTTGATCCTGATTTTATCAAGTCTGTTCAGTGATAAAACGCGATTTCATAGCATTGCTGTGTACATGGATGATACATGTTGCTTTAGTAAATATTGGGACTCTCATATTGAGCAATTAGAGCTTACTTTGCGCACATTGCAAAATGCACGTTTGTCTTGCAATCCCAAGAAAGCTGAAATAGCTTATCCGGAAATGGAATACTTGGGATATCGAATTAGTGGTGATTCTATTCGCATTAGTAATAAACGGATAGAGGTGATCAGGAAAATCACACCACCAAAGAATGTTGAAGCGTTACAGAGAATTTTGGTGATGATGAACTATTGGAAAAAGCATGTTCCCCATTTCTCTAAGAACACATACAATATGAGGCAGTTATTGCGCAAAGATGCACCATTTGATTGGACAGTTGAATGTGGCAAAGAGTTAGAATATCTCAAAACATGCTTGACGAGTGATCCAGTTTTGAAGCCAATAGATCCTGATAAGGATATAATATTGACTACAGATGGCTCAATTTATGGCTTAGGTTGGTCAGTTTTGCAAGAATGGGATGATGGCATCTTACATGCTGTAAGTTATGGTTCTTTTGCCACAACACCCCATCAAGCTAACTATAGTGCAGATGATTTAGAAGCCATTTCGGTAATGTACGGCCTTGGCCTTAAGAGTCTAGAGTGTTTTGCTTTATGTAGGCATGTTACTGTAATCACAGATAATTCGCATGTCTTGCATATGAACACTTGGAAACCGGTAAATGCCAGACAACGTCGAATGATAGCCTATATAATGCAATTTGATATTAGTTTTGTATTTATTAAAGGCTCCAGAAACTGTCTTGCAGATGCATTATCACGCATGTACCAGGATTCGTCTCAACAGGACAGGATAGATAATATAGCGCGATATATGCATGAAATTGATGATTTTATACTACCAGTAACTAGAAGAACAGATAAAATAGTTACTAGGTCAGTAGGTAAACAGATGGATCAACCTATGAATGTACAGAGAGGCACAGAAAACTCAGAGACGAGTGCGGAAAATTCGCCACAGGAGGTTGTTAATGATGATACTGATCAGACTGACCAGGTCATTGCTGAGTTAAATAATCAGGTCGTTGAGGGCGAGGTCAATGACCAGGTCACTGAAAAGCTGACCACTAGCGCAAACAAGGTCATACAGGTTCAGACTGGCTTGATTAGTGTTGACTCTGATGAAGTTATAACAGACAGTTCAAATGAGGAGGTCATAACAGAGAGTTCGACCTTTCCAGTCATTAATCCAGAAGACTATGACAATATGATGAATTTGCTGGCATATATAGATATGCAGATTCAGGCGAATTAACCAGCAAACCAAGGAAAGATAAGACTATACTAATTATGGCTGATCGATATATCATAGATGATGATGATGGCCTATTGTATAGAATGGATCTGCCACGTGATAAGCGCTTGGCCAAATTAAAACCGGTTGTTAGACGTTTGTGTGCCACGACGGTTTAGGCACGAAATAGTGAAGTTCACTCACGAACAAAATGGTCACTATGCAGCACAGGGATTGTTTCACACAATAGCTACACGTTTTTATTGGAAGTCTGTTTACTGATGCCTCTGAATTTTGCAAAACATGCGAGGTGTACCAGAGGACTAAGGTAAACTTTGCTTATAAATATGCACCTCTAAACCCGGTGGCACCCCCAGACTTCCTAGGTTCAAGATTCTCAATGGACCATAAAACGCTTACTAGACAAACAACGGAAGGAAACAATGCTGTTTTCGTGATTGTAGAATGTTTTTCTGGTTTTGCGCACATTATACCAGTTCCAGCTATGACAGCATTGACAACAGCTAAAGCAATAGTGAGACATACAATTTGGGGCCAAATATCATGTCTCTATAGTGACAAAGGTCCAGGTTTTGTCTCATCACTATTTCGTCATATTAGCAATCTGCTAGGAATTAAGCAGATAACGTCAGGGTCAAGGTCAGCTAGATCTAACGGCTTAGCAGACGCCACAGTAAAAAGACTAGTTGAACACTTGAAAATATACGCAAAGGATGACTTTACTATAGAACAGGTTATTCCATTAATAGAAGTTGCCCTGAGATCGAGCGCACACTCTAGACTTCATTTATCTCCATATGAGATAGTTTTCGGACGCGCTATGCCGTTGGGCATTCCGGGTGAGCCACCTGCTACTCCTTCCGATGTGGATCACGATAGAGTGGCCTATTATAGGTGGTTATCTACAGAACTAAAGTGTCTTCATACAGCTGTTAAACAGGCAAGGGAAGACCAAAAAGTTGTAGATAAACAAATGTATGATAAAGCTCATAAAACAGCCACACCAACTTGGAAAGTCAACGATAAGGTCTGGCTTTATGACAATACAGTGAAAGCGTTGTCTCCGAGAGTCCTTACGAGACAGTGTTATACGGGACCCTATGTAATTAAGGACATAGTTCAAGGTCGTTCAATATTGGTCCAGCTTATCAGTTGTTTGATGAAAAAACTGGCAAGACTTTGAAGAACTTAGCGACCCATGATCGCTTAAAGCTTTGTAATTTGGACAGGAAAAAGTTTTCTGAGCGTCTCCCGAGACTCGCAACAGGAGAGGGAGAGCAGCCGCAAAGTGAACCTGAAGTTGCCCTGGACAACTTAGGGGGCCAACAGGTTGTGGCACAGCCTTTGGAAATCTTGGCTGATAAGAAGGTAAATGGCAATACTCAATTTTTAGTCAAATTTGACGACGGCGCCGATTACTGGTGCAATTGGGTCAGTTTGCTTTTGAAGCAAAATTACGAGAAAACTCGTAATAGGAAGTCACAGTTGAAGTCAAGTGGTAAGTAATGGGCTAAGTAAGTAATAAACTAGAGATGCTGGGGTATATCTCTTGGATAGACCATTACTCTACAATTAGGTTGACATATATGAAATGTTAAGCCCCAATAGTTGGATAAGCAGGGACAGTGCACTGCTTTCGACAACATCTCTAGTATAGACAGAACATGTATAGTGGTCTATTTTATGGTCAATCTGATGTTGCGCATAGGATATCAGAAAGTTCGCAGCAGGAAATAGAGGTCGAGACCCAGAGATAACCAGTGAATAAATAGTATACGGATGGGGAAAACAGAGTGCACCATCCTTAAACGTGTAACAGATAGTAAAACGTTTTTAAGAAGAATAATTCGCTACTGGCTGACAAACTAGAGCACTAGTATTATCGGTTTGTTTGCGATCATTGCGAGAACAGTCGTACATATATTTATTTTGGCCATTTCGGTAAAAATTTACTAAGAAAAGTGCACAAAATTTCATATACAAATTAATCGAATTAAACGGCTGTTTTGTGGTGATTTGCTTCAGATGATGATACTACCCGTGATGATTGCGTTCATCGTAATTGGTCTGATGTCAACGGCCAGATTAGCCAGACACATGGTATGTTAGTCAGCAGAGTGAATTTATCAACAGACACAACTACGGTTGTGTGTTAAAGCGAGGACAAGATGTTACCATCGCTACATATCACGCTAAGTTGATTTTTCATCTTGAATTACCAGATTGGCAAGTAGAGTTTTACGATCACAGTGATTGCACAGATAATAGAAAGTGGACCTTACCTTGTATACAACTTAGAGAATTTCTGGATGCTATCAAAGATATATGCTATCATACTCAGTTGTATATACAGCAGCAGATTGGGCGTATATATGAAGTAGTCATGGATTTACCGACTACTGGTCGCCGAACACATCGTGGTTTTTGGACTGATGCCCTTTCTTCAATAACAGGTCTGGCATCCAAAGATCAAGTTCATGCGGTAACCCATATTTTGGAACAGATTCAGAAGGGTATCTATGAATCAGCCCGTCTCTGGGGAGATGGCGCAAGGAGCTTAACTGCTGCCTTTAAGGTGGAACAACATCGAATCCACAATGTTTTTCAATTATTGAATTCCTATAGAAGAACTATTCGTGACATTCAGTTTGATTTTATGCGCTCACGCCAACTGGCTAAATATATGCTTCGCTGGCATACTATAGTTGTGGCCAGATCAATGCATTTCATGAGTAACACAACATTGCAACTGATGGAAATTGAGGCCCTTTACCAGGAGGTCCAATCTTTGATGGTGGGAAGTCTTAGTCATTTCATTCTTCCACATGAGAGTTTGGCGAAGGCTTTGGAACATGTGCAAACCTATTTAACTGAAAATCAACCTCATATGACCTTGTGTCATAAGGATGTTGCTTTTTATTACAACTGAGCAGCTTTCAGGACATTTCGCGACGATTTGACTCTATTTTCGGTTGTAGATGTGCCCATCACTACTGACAGTCTTGCATATACTTTTCAGTTGTATGACGATCAAATTACCTTTGCCCACACCAGAAACGCATGATTATTATTGCAAATTGGCTACAGATATAACTACTATTGGTTATTCCGCAGATGCTGATCACATCATCCAGATGTCAAATCACTTACAGCCATCAAACAATGCCATTGTTTGGCAAGCTTCAGATACGAGTTCGACATTTATTCACAGAAACAGACCGTCATGTGTCAGGGCACTGGTGGATGATAATCTGCCAGAGATCAAAGCGACTTGTAGATATAAGGTGTATAAACCACCTTATCCACGTTCAGTGGACAAGCTGATTGGCAACACGTTTTTGTTGACGAACATTTCTCAGTTGCGTTTACATTGTCCTCAACAATTTGGCAATAACACCAGTGAACAAATGATTCATTTGCATGAGATTCAGACCATTCACAAATTTGATTGTCACTGTGACAGAATTCACGCGGATGAATTTCGTATCATCCCTGATTTGAATTATTGCAATGATTCTGACGACATTAGTGATGTGTCAACAATTCACTATGCTATAAATTTAGCATATCTCTCAGAATACGTTTCTGCCGAGGAACTGTACAATCTGACAGCAGAATCTTTGTTGAATCATTCCATTGAGATTCAATTGCCAAATTTGGCTGTGGCTGACAAATTTTTGGATGAGAGATTTGCAAAAGAGGAATCAGCTCCTTTTGATATGGAAATGGTTATTAACAGCACCAAATCTAGTGCTAAGGTGTATGATAACCTTGTGCACTATTATTTTGTTTAATCAGATGATGAAAGCTCACGATTCGCAGTCCGAGTTCGACCTTTTGTCACCATTTACATGGGTTACAATTTTCAGTTGGGTCACTAGCATCGCTGCACTATCCCTGGTCATTATGTTGCGCAATAGAATGCATTCACTGACCATGATGATGACACTGCGAGCAGTGCAGGCAGCATCAACTTTGCCTGGTGTCATTTCCATGACTCAACCAACCGTGGTCAACGGTTGACGTAATGAAAGAATGGGTCAAACATATGGACAACATTACTGAACTTGTGCCTATTGAGGTCATGATTATCATGTGTCTTTTGATGTGGTTTACATTCAAAGTGGCCAGAATTTTGTACAGTGCACGACGTGCACATATGGCCAGAACACGTTTGCTTCTTGAAATTGGCAACGGAACTGATATGATTTTGATTCATATCATGGATTTACCACATACTTCACGTCACTATCGTTTGATTATCAACAGAGCAGAGGTGGCGTTTCAGTTGATTAAGACACACTTTTCGACGAAATTGGCTTGGGACAGAGGCGTGATTCTGTATAACACTGCCTTAGATATGGCCATACCCTTGCCAACAGCCGTACCGGTGGTTCCGTGGAAAATAAAGCTTCTGAAATCTCTTTTGGAAGCACAACACTATGCTTTGATTCAGGTTGTGTCTGGTAAGGAGATGGACATTATCAATTTGCGTTCTCAGAACGATTTGATGATGGCAGCCAGATCTTTCAGTGCACCTAGCCTGTACCCAGCACTGGCCTGAATCATCTGTTAGTCAACTGGAAGACGACAGAAATAATATAGCTTTGCTTTGGCCTAGGTACAAGTGATTCTTTAGAAATGCTTTGGCTTGTTCTGTTGGCAATTTCTGCCGTTTTTCTGTGTTATATGTTTGCTGTAGATTCTGCAGAATATCTGTGTGGCTTTTGTTATAACAAATCTGTGAGTTGACAGCTTGTTGTTGCCATACCTCAGTCTTGGTGGTCTAGGCAGATAATGCGGATTGGTCTAGGCGGATTGGCAGTAGGATGCTTTTGCACTCAGGATGCCAAAAACGAATCAGTACCTGCTGGCTAGGAGTGGGTCCACACAGCCTATAGTGAGGTTTGCCTAGTCGGAGTTGACTTCATGTGCGAGAATAGCCACCAGCAGTCACCTGTAGCCACCATGAGCACTGCCGCCTACAGCGTGGACACTCCCGTGCAATAGCTCGCTAGGAGGGTGACGTTAGGAGGCAGCCTGAGAGCCAGAGAGCCACAGGGTCCTCCTGAAAAAGCACACTGCGCATCACACAGGTAGCCTAACATCACCTGTAGCTCAGCCTTGGGCCTAGGGTCCAGCAACGACCGTGGCGCACACAGTGCCACCCACCTGTGGGTTAAAAAACCTCCAGTGCCGGTGTTTCTTCTTTATGGCGATGGCCGGATCACCGTTAATGCACTTGCACCAACGATGATTTGCGACAGCAGGTGCTAGCCGACAGCGCAATCGTCGATGCTCCTGTCGCCCAGGTCATTAACAACAAGACCTCACCACACGGCATCTTCGAGAAAACTACGTAGTTTCTATTGCTTATGTGCATAGGTAATGAAAAATTCGTAGAGAAATGAATTCCTTGAAATTCATCTATCTGTAACCCTATCACATAGTCAGCTTGGGGTTAGACGGGTTAGGATACCATTATATCGAAATGTGAAACAAGACGGCGGCGGCGGCCATTTGGAAAATCGAAAAATCGCAATATCTCTGCTTTAGATAGACCAGTTTTGAAAAAAAAATCGGCATGATGATGTTTCTCATTCCTCCCAACCGCGTCAGCATATAAAATTTTATGCTTTTAATATTTTATCATGTTGGCCAATTGCCATCTGGAAAATATAAAAAAACATGATCTCAATTCATTTGCACTTATTTCAGCAGTATTTTAGTGTGCTAGTGCATAATTGTCCTCCCTAGCCTAAGTGCTATAAAATGTGCTGTAACTGATAATAAAACAGCAAATATAAATGATAAATACTGCAGTTTATCTACTGTGTTAACAGCCATGGTTCAAAAACTGCAAAAATCATAAAAAGGTGATACTACCCACCATCACATCGTCTAAATGTCAACGTGATGGTGAGTAATATCACCTTTTTATGATTTTTGCAGTTTTTGATCAATGGTTGTTAACACAATAGATAAACTGCAGTTTTTATCATTTATATCGAGTAAAACTGGATACGGGTAGTGGCGTTTCTATGGGGGAGAGTCTGGGGGGCCATGGCCTCCCAGAATTTAGGCTGTCCCCAGGTTGGCCCCCTAGTGTTCGTGTTCAAACTTTACATGTTCAAAATTGGGACAATTAGAACAGTTAATTACTTTTACGGGCCTATTTTTAAATTGAACATGATGAGTGTACTGTATTGCTACCGGCTTTAAGACATGTATGCTTTAATGACTTCTTTGATGCATAGGCCAAATGCTGCAGAATAACTTAATAAGATCGTTGCGAACATTGTTTTGTGAATGTTTTATCAATCCTGTAAACTTATATAGACTATGGTAATAGAAAGTCAAAAAATGCTCCTTAAATAGGTCTCAAATCTTGCCCCCCCCACTTTTTGCATGCTAGAAAAGCTACTGGATACAGGATAAATATTCTTTATTTACTGACGGGCCCTATAGATTGAAATGCGAGTTTTAGTTATCGAACATTCTCTCTAACTATCTGTTGGTCTGTCTGTGTGTTTGTCTGTCTGTCTAGTGCATGGTGGTAAAACGGCTAATCAGATTTTGATGCGGTTTGGGGATGTAAGTCGGATGGGTCCAGGGATAAGGCAGGTAGTTGGGTTCAGGGATCGGTCTAAGGGCGTAATTTTGAAGGCGAATGTGAGGCGCCCCATTGTAACCATTGATTGATTGATTGATATTTAATATTGTAACCAATGGAGAGTTTGTGGCGTAGCTGTAAGAAAATGCGTGGCACTTTGATGTGGATGTAGCATATGCACGGCAGAGTGATTGGACTTGTCTGCAGTGGGCATTGCAGCAACACACGAGTCAGTTTTCTACCCAGAGGAGTGGCGATGCGGCCTGTTCTGAAATTCCTTTGAGTCTTGTTTATCGTGCTCAATATCTTGACTTGAATTATTATTATTGTCGAAATCAAACATTTTATGCATGCGTTTGTTCGGGGAACAGGGTTCATCACTGTGCAGCACGACAGTGTTTACACTGCTGTAAAGAGCGACCAGCCGTTCATATTAGAGATACGCAGATGATAATGGTCAGAACTCCAAAACCTTAGAACGGATTGACGAAAAAATTTGTGTAGGTGATTAAGCCGGCGACAACTTTCCATCTACCGAAATTCAAAGCGATCGCACCATTGTTGGCGTTTTGGTGTATGCGTGAAATATCACTCTTGCGTAGTTTTTAGCGTGAGATGTAATATATACATCTCGTGCTTATGCTATGATGCCAGTGTCCGTCAGTCTTTCCGTCTGTCTGTGACGTTTGTGCATTGTGGACACAGGGTGCAATGGATCCCGGATATCCTTGCATGTTTGAATAGATAGATGTCTTTGCTATTTACTGATAATGCTTCATCTGGATTGTCGGATGGGATGATGCCGGGATTTCTGGTGGAAGTGGGGGTATGGAAAAATTGGTAATTGTAGTGATAACACTTATTTTACTTACTGAAAGTCTGGACTGGAAACACGTGACACGTGTATATGTTTATATCAACGATATGTTGACATTTTTATAATCGTTCGTGTAATCTCGGTAGAAAATGCATATATCTGAAGAACGGTTTGTGTTCGAACTTTCCACATCTCGCGCTGTGCTAGCCACTGCTAGGCTTTTTGTTAATTTTCCATTCCTTTTTTAGTCACGCCTCTAGCATGCTGCGAGACTCGACTCAAGTAGTCACGTTTCTGTCCGTGACAAAAAATGTCGGAAAGGACCGAAAAGGTAACGGTTGTAACGCTTTTCTCCAAGCTGGTTTGACCGATCTCGATGAAATTTGGCAGGATGGGAGGTCTTAGGAGGTAGCATCCCCTAAAAAAATTGGTGAACTTTGGTTCACTTTTTGGGGGCGCACAATTTTTTTTATTGTGTTAAGAGCCCATAGAGGCGCAGCCATATACCGCTAGGTATTCTAGTTTTGTGATCCTAAATTTTGCTGGCGTCTTGAGAACCAATTTTCACGCGGTTTGCTTCATATGACGTCAATTCCGGGTTATTATATTCCTAGATGGATAAAAATGGATAGGACAGCCGCCATCTTGAAAATCGAAAAATGGCGATATCTACAAAACCGTAGATCTTGGCCGATTTTGGTGAAATTGTGCAAAATGGCACACATTAATCTTCCTCAGTTTAATGCTTGTTCAAATATTCAGATTTTAACAATTCAAGATGATGGACAGCTGTCATTTTGAACAAGAGGCTCTGCTATGGCAGAGGGACTGCGCGACACACTTGTCAGTAGAAATTCTGTAACTACAAAACATCCCATTTAAAAACTGGAGTCCCGGGCCTATCGTGTGGCATTATTTGCAGACGGACGGACAGACACACGACGACGGCATGTACCGCATCGCGCGGTAAAAATCGACCATAGGCCTCCAGGCAACGAGTGTCGGTTGATAGCAAATCGCTAGGC
>Ga0209782_1001806_pt1 | contig 11527 bp, 6 predicted proteins | sample WorMetmaBAHAMAS1_FD_187390 | JGI IMG/M metagenome (GOLD analysis project Ga0209782, IMG submission 187390) | Marine gutless worms symbiont microbial communities from Max Planck institute for Marine Microbiology, Germany - Inanidrilus... | ecosystem: Host-associated > Annelida > Digestive system >... | reverse complement strand
TTCTTGGGTTTCAAAAAACGTCCCAAAAATTGCACGATGAAATACATCTTGTATGTTGAAGACAGAAACTTGCACAACACTGGATGGAAATATGCATGGTCCGGCCACGTGGACAACAAGAGGGGCATGGTATGCTGCAGAGACTGAACGAGCCCAAGCCGCTGATATACAAACCAACAAAACAGCATCTTTACAGGTCGGCAGTGTGCCACAAGTGCTGCAATGTACCACGCTACAACTGCAGTCTACATCTAGACAAACTCCGCCACAGCCGCAGAATCACACAATACACAAGGTATAAATGCATATGCATATGCACGCCATGGAATTTGCATATGGACAACACATCAACAGCCATTTTACGCAGTACACACACACACACACACCGAGTACAAATGCACTGATGTCGGCTCCGCAAAGCAAATATTCACAGACAGACGCTGATCACAGCTTCAGTTTGCCACAAAAAAATCAATTCAGACCTGCATTCACTTCGTGGCGCCACCTATCAAGACACCGAAACTGCAAAAAATGTACAGTCATAGTGAGATGCAGACCCGCGCTGGGCCCGCCTAGTTTGCACTTGATAACTCCGTGACCTTGTCCTTTGACCTTTCCACTTTACAGTCAATGCATGCCAAGGGCCCGCCATACCATATGACTACCGGCATTAATAGCTCAAGCCGTTTTTCTTTTGAAGCACGGACACATATACACAGAGACACAAAGTCACAGACACGACTGACCACTTTATCCATGACTCAGCTAGTGCGGGCGTGGGTAATTATGCCGACATTTCAGACTTTCCTACATGTGCAATATTTCTTGATGCATAACAAAATGCAATGCTACAACTAATCAACTGTACATAGGGCTATTCAGCGGCACACGCACAGTGTACACTGTCAGTAAAGTAGCGTTTTTAAACACTAACAGGGCGTGTCTGGTAGGTGTTTGGTATGCACACCTCATAGTCACATGACTGACATATTAAAAGCTACCACAGACTCCACTAGGTTCAGGTAGGTGGCTGGTATACCAGGTCACATAAATTATTCCAGATAAGTAGGCATTTCAGAAAAACGCAGAAATTTTTTTCAAAATATGCGGACCATAACATGGCAAAATATGCGGCAAAAATATGCGGAAATAGGCCGTGATTACATATTCTTTGTTAATCTGACATGGTACGTTTTTGATAGAATAGCCATTATTTAGTACATTTACAGCCACTTAACAATGAACGTTGAACCGAAAAATTACTACAGAGAATATTTAATGCCACCGAAATGCCAAAATATGCGGAAAAAATATGCGTTATGCGCACTTTGCTAAAATATGAAAAAATTCGGCAAAGTGCCAAATATATGATTTCCACATATTCGTGTTTTTCTGACATGCCTAATATACGGAAGTAGAGGGCGTGGCGTCAACAACTAACAGCCATGACCTGTTATGTTCAAAAATGAACCTTAAGTAGCACTACATAAATATTCATAATCTTTCTTGGCCCAGTGTGCTGTAGAAAATTATCCACTAGTCTTGCAGCTGATCGGTGCTAATACTGGGTCCACAAACTGCAGCAACATGATTCCAACGAAAAATCTACTGGGACTGGTAACACTGACCATTTATAGATGGCAAATAACAGTCTCAGTGGCTTCCGAGTTCCGAGAAAGTATCCACTTGTCATGATTTCTGTAGCATTTTACCCAGAGTACTCCCTACGAAACATGGCAGCACTAGTCTGAATACACCAGTTCAACTAATACAAATTGCGACAGCATCGGAATCACTCTGATGATGATAATGTTGTCCGTTATCACCGTGATAACTAGGATACCGCAATAACTCAGTACGTGAGAAAGTAGTGACGAGATGTTTTAAACCTTCGAGTGACGAAAGTGAAGCCTACGTACGTACATAAAGAAAGACAAATCTAGGATAAAAGCGTGGGCGCCGAGACAGCGGCCACGTTTTTCATACGTGCTGTGAGAATGCATCGTTCTACGTGTGCGCTGGTCCGAAAACACAGCCGCCAGATGCTGTCAGCGATAAAAAACCTTCCTAGAAAGAGGCGGTGTGTAGCAACGCCGGATGCTGCGGTGATGCTCGTTGCTAGGCAACAAACTATCTCTGTCGATGAATTGCGGCCGAAGCTGAGTTGTGCCGGTCGGCATCCATACCATCTGACAAACAGCCACCATGTTCGCAACGTGTAAACATCGTCATTTTTTAAAACCCAAAAGCACAAAGCCATGTCACTGCATAAGATATAGCATAGTGGCCTGTTGGTACAAGTTAAGTTGTCCGTTAGTAACTATCATGTATTTTTCTGACAGTCATGCACATGTAAAGCTGTTACATCCAGTTATTACAGTGAAGAAGGTTTGCGAGGGCGCTGAGCCCCCTCGAATTAATTTTTAGCCCCCCCCCACTTTCCCACCTCAATTTTTAGCCAACCACCTCACCCCATATAAAATCCTAAAATAATATGAAAATGCAAATGTATGACATAATATAATTACAAACAACATCGTACCAGGGTTATGATTCACGCCGGAGGTATGATTCTGCACCGAGTTGCTGGTGCCGCGAGTGTGGGCGTGTCGCTCGGGACTTTCATAACTGATCACTTCTTTGTAGATGAGCTCTGTACAGCACGCAGTCACACGCACTCAACTCCAATCTAACTAGAAATACGTACAGTCATATCCACACTTGTTAGTTGTTGTTTGAAGGCTTTTTCCTGTGGGAGGCGTACTGCCCTTGGTTCATTAGTTCAGCATTAATGGTCAACTACTCCATCATATGGGTGACTCGATAGTCTAGTGGCTAAGGCATCGGACTGGTGATTCAGTGGTCGCGAGTTCAAGCCCCGGGCGCTGCGCTGTCGACTAACAACCTTGGGCAAGTTGTTCACACCCATGTGCCGCTGTCACTAAGCAGTATAATTTGTTACTGGCCGATGGGTGACGATCCTCTTCAGCTGAGAAGGTAACTGTAGCCTACTGCCAGGTAGATGGCTTAAAGTCACCTGCGGGCGGACTGCCTCTACACCGGGATAAGTTCCGGGCCAAACGCTCGGTTGGTTGGTTGGGGTTTAACGGCGCTTTTAACACATTATTTAGGTCATATCGCGCCTTTAAGGTAACCGAACGCTCGGTAATGAGTATGGGAGAACGTTACCTTTTTTACTCCACATCATATGTGATCTATCTACTATTGCAGCTAAGTAACATGCTGCACTTTTCATGTGCAGTGTCTCAAACAACCGAAACATTAGTTGAATGCCAAACGCATAGCCTCGTCTGCAACTTGAACCAATGTAAGACGTACCTTTCCACTGTGCGACTGTGTGTTCCTTCTCGTCAACAGAATGATCGTACTGAGCCGGTGGCGGCTACCACGCAACACACAGCACACAATGACGTTAATATGATCTTAGGTTATTTCAACTCCTGATCACAACTGAACTTTCCAACCTTCCTGGGTGGCATGGACGGCAGCCAACTGCAAATAATCATGACACTATTGACACAGACATCCCTACGTACCTCCGTTCTACCTGTGAAAAACTAAGCCCGTTGTCTACAAAGATTCCCTCCTGAAAGATACGGAAGACAAAAATCAAACGGATGATTGAACAACACAAATCAACCATTGAAGTGCCATCAAAATGGACTGTGTGTGTTGCTGCCACTGTCTGTTTCATGACACTGTAGCCATACAATGTTCATGCATAAAGAAAACATATAAATACGAGGTAGCAGTTGCAGTAAGGTAACAACAGCAACTGTTGTTGTTAATGGAACAAAAAAACGTCGATGCACGATACAAGTTTAGGTAACACAGTGAACACAAAGTGTGTTTGCATTTTTTCTCCTAGCAGTGGGGATGGACTTCTATGGATAGAAGTAAAAAAGCCACATTTTGTGCAAAATCATAAACGAGAAGCTTATCTTGCATTTCCATGTTTTAATGTTCTAGGTAAGTAACATACTTAGAGCTGTAACACATGACCAGTTAGCTTCGCAGATATAGAGCGTTAACGTGATTTTTGTTATCGCTTTCCATCACGCCACACATTCACTGGCTTGTAATGTTAACTGAAGCTGAATCGAATAAGAGAAATTATTTTGTTCCTGCAAAGCTAACGACAATTTCAGTTCCATGAAATTTATCAGTCTTAAACTAATTTCCACTTCACTTAAACTTCCAGTTAACTGAAACAAATAGTTTTACTTGCAATTTCAATTACTGTCAACAAACATATAACTCAGTGAAACTCCACACATTTATGGGCCTTGAGTCAAATACGTGAGACAAACTCACCCCATTGACTTCACTTTCGTCGTACCAGACGTTGATATAAGGATGCATCAGAGCATCGTCGACTGAGATTCTCCGTTCTGGGTCGACCACTAACATCTTCTGAAGCAGATCGCGAGCCATCGTCGCTTTCAAGCCGCTGTGTTCTGTGCTGTCCGGTGGAAATAGAACGTCTGGAAACAGCTTCTCAAATGGATAACCGGCATACTTTGGGCGATTCTCAACGTAATTGCGAACAGTCGGTTGAAGCCGTTTCATGAAATCTGGCGACGGCGTTCCTAACTGCTCTATAATCTTGTTCCACTGATCAATGTCTAGATTTCACGGTAAAGGAAACAATGAACTCATATGAACAATATAGAACTGCTGGAATAAAATGCAATCAAAATGAAATGTAATTGAAAGACTTTTAGACTAAATCGTTACAGAACAAAAATCTAACTCTATCTGCAACCCTAGTATTATTATTTCACGAGAACAATGTTAACATTCTATCAAAAATTTGGCACACTGCTGGCAAATCTCTCAGTTAGTGCCCAAGATAGATACCTTCTCCTGAACAAAACCTTGATTGAATTTCAGTGACTTTGCTTGTAAATTTCAGTTTCCAGTGTGTTGACAAATCTTCAGACGAGCCCACAGCATAATGTCTTTATGAAGCCGACATCCTCTTCTCAAAAGCATAAGCAACTACCATGCTTTCTCTTTGTTTTTATTCAAATAAAAAAAATGCATGGATTCGGAAATTGCTACAACTGGATGCCTTCTTACATGGCGAGTTTCTCCTAATTCTATTCAAGAGTCTCGACATCCACGTGAACAGCGAATATTTTCCAACGCTCTGTTTCTGTGGCACATCAACAGTGAACACACATGGCAGCAACATCAGAAAAGGCATCAAACGTGTAAAAACTACGCCCCGGTTATCTGCATTAAGGTTTCCACAGAGACGTTTGGTAACCATGGCTATCAAAAGCCGAGAAAATATGCATATGTATAATAACATGACTATAAAAACCAGCAGTGATCGTGCGTATTGATACTAAAGATTGCAGTTTGATTTTCTGTCTGTGTCACGAGCCAAACAATCGTACTTTCGCACGATTGTGGCTCGTATGTTTAATAATATAACGAAAAGCAGGCATTACATATTTAACAGCATGTAAACATCACACAGCGGTAAATTCATTGGTAAAAATGAAAAAAAGGATACGATCAGTTCCTGGAAACATGACGCTGCCGCGAATCATCTCTCCCATGATACAACCAACGGACCAGATGTCAACTGTAACAGATTTTCACAGAATACTTTACACATTTAAACCAGAATCAAAACTGCCAATTACCATCAACAGCTCATCAATCTACACCAACAGAACTATGAAATGAATAAATGACTAAGTTTTCACAGTCCGAATTTACTTGTGTCATCTAAAAATCATGATATTTCACATCGACTGACACACCTTAACAAAAGACCACCAAATTTCTATCCATAATAGTTGCACCAGTGTGTAGCAGGTAAGTATAGATGGTCATATACTCAGATTTAATATCCACTGGCTACTACGATTTCAAAAACCTATAAATATGATAGACGGAAGTAAAAGTTACAACTAACACTGCTTCATGAAAAAATCCCATGCCACAGATGAAGGCAGGTATAGTTACTAGCGAACTAAACAGCGATACCGTTGTCGCAGTAGCCCATGCCGAGGATGACCTCGGGAGCTCTGTAGTAGCGAGTGACGACGTAGGGTGTCATCATGAAGCTGGTGCCGGCCGTACGCGCCAAACCAAAGTCAAGAATCTTGAGTGTACAGTCGCTCTTGACGACGATGTTGGACGGCTTCAGATCCTGCAGCAGCAGCAGTCGTCACGGTCTGCTCACTGTGGTTCAGAAATACTGTTACTTACTAACTAACAACTACACCCATTTAATAGCCCTTCATCGAGGACTACTGGGTGAGCCAGTACCAGAAACGTTATAACCAATCTGGATTTTACTGAAGCAAGAGACAGTGAGTGGCAGTGGCATCAGCTGGACCGTATGCAAGTCAGTATTTCACCCCAGACAGATAACCACGCCATCACCCCACCAATCAGTTTTTTACATGCCACATGCCCTTCCTGCCGCCCAACCAACAGTGTCAAAGCACTGAAGGCAACCTTACTAACTTACTAACTAACGATGTTTGCACTAAGAACTTGGCAATCAACAACATTATCTTATCTCATAACTAACATGCATCCATATAAGAGACAGTGGCATCAGCTGGGCAATATCAAGTCTGCACTTCACCACAGACAGAAAACCACACTAGCACCCCACCACTCAGTTGTTTACAGGCCAGGTGCTCTTCCTGCCACCCGACCAACAGTGTCAAAGCACTGAAGGCAACTTTGCTAACTTACTAACTAACTACTAACCACTTAATCAACAAGAAGCATTTGAAAAATGTTGGGCCCATTCGTTACTGCGAGCCGCCGTTACATTGTCAGTCACCAGCTATAGCTATAGCTATAGCGCAGGCGGCGTGCGATGTCCACAACGACGACAACGACAACGCGTGACAGAGGGGACCGCTATGGCCCCATGGAATGGGCCCAATGACAAACATCTTATCTCATAACATGCATCCATGAAATACATTGGCCGTGGAAAAGGCGGGAAGTCACCTTTGCTAGGTAACGGCTCACACTGTGTGCAGCTAACACTGTGTGCTCCCATATGATACGTGACATCCCATAGTAGTGAGGTGGGATGCATACTGCTGTATGCATTTTACTTTACCTTTATCTTACATCACCTTGTAACGAGCATTCATAGGCAGTCTGATAGAACTTGACAACTTACACTATATAAGACCTTTCAGGCTTGCAAGAAACTTTAATAGGTTAACTGGTCACGTTCTATCAGGTATGATCCTGAATGGAATGACAATGAAAGTGCAGAAACGTAGAAACGATGACTGGGGAAGCAAACCCGGTGAATAATTCCGGCGGAGTGAAGATGTTTGATGCCACAGAGCATCTGATAGAGCAGGTACGACATGCGCTCGTGATCAAGGTCCATCTGGATCACCTGGCACAGGTTGGCGTCCATCAGCTCCATCACCAGGTACCTGCAACAACCCAACCTATCATCATCATCATCAGCAGCAGCAGCATCATCATCATCATTATGTGGCTTGTCCAATGGACATTGCCGTTCACACATGCCTGTTGACTTTAGTGCTCAATGATAGGCAGTGTTGCCAAACCAACGCTGACGGAAGTGACATCAGTTTCAACTGTCCGGAGCCAGGTTTGACGAGGTCAGTCTGATCTGCAGTTCTAGTCCTTGGCAAAGGGACCACAATGTATTATAACACCCTTTAAAGGCCACATTCCCTGGGCAACCTAGATAAGCTAAATCGTAAATTAATCTTGGCTTTAGTAAAACAAGAGATGATAGAGTGGCAGTCGCTTCAGCTGGACTGCACTTTGCTCCAGACAGATAACTATGCCAGCAGCTCATCACTCATTGTGTTGATTAATAATAGCAGATGCCAAGATAGCACGACATGCAAGCCACTGGATACAAAGACAATTACTGCCAAAGTGCAATATTCAACATTTTCCATATCCCATTGGTCTTTCCCAGTAGAATTCGGTATCATGGCTTGCAAGGGTTCACTTGGTTGAAGACATCGACCAATCCTGTTATCTGCCCATTTCCGCTTTTTGTTGCACTGTGCGATCACAATCCACCAATGTTACAGACAGACCGACGAATGACATGCTTGTAGCATAAGTGTGGTATGTTAACAACTATGCAGTTTTAGCATAGTACTCGTTTCAATACACAGCTAACAGACTAATTAGCTACCTCAGCACTGAATGCAAAATACACCAATCAGAGCATCTCTAAGATATTTCAACCTAGAAACATTCCAGTATGATGCTGCTGCTGCATAAACCTGCAGCAAACTGTGAACTGTATTAACCTCAGTAACGATACGACGCAGTTCAAATATGGTGGAATGAAATTAGAAACGTACACATCCTGGAACTCTTCGAATGTCTTCTGTGGTGTAAATGCATTCAGAAGACCAATAATCTATCAAAACAATACAACATCAACACAATCACAATGAAAAACTGTGTCAGCCACCCCCCCCCCAAAAAAAAATGTCACACATTTAATTTGCTTTAACTTTCACACACATGAACAGATTTTGATAGTTTTTTTGTAGAAATGTGACAGATAAATAACCAATTAAATGCTTAAAAATTACATCTTATTACTCAACAGTTAACAACTTACTGGTAACTATAGCAACCACTCGCTATCACTTCAATTCAATTTATAAACAAATAAGTTCTAAATGCGACCCAACTCATCTTCCTCTGTAGAATTCTGGATCACAGGATAACACAATCTGGGTCGGCTTTTGCATGCAGGTAGCCACAATAATGATCAATCCTGACAGACATACAGGTGGACAGACGTTATGCCTGCAGCATAGATGCGACATGTATATACTGCATGCCATGCTAACCAATAAGCCAGAAGAATATTTATATAAACCGAGTGGTATTGCACCAATAATTAGCATAACCACGAGAAAAGTCGGCAAGAAGTGCATACGTTTTTGTGGTTGACAAGTTTCATGAGAACGAACTCGCGGTACGCTCGTTTGGCGTGCGTGACATTCTGGAATGGTCGACTCAGCTTCTTAATGGCAACGTTTTCATTTGTCACCGAATCATATGCCGCACTTGAAACACAACAGACCAAACATCGCTGTAAGCAATCTATGACACTAATGCACTTCACAGGATACAACTTAAGCCAACCAAAACAACGAATACCATGTAATTAGTGACACAGTATCAGTTTACGATGGGTGGTCTGCATCTAATTCATTCCATAACTCACGGCACCAAACAAATAGAACTTTAGCATAGCACGGCATGGCAACACCTGTGCTCTGTTTAATTGACCTGACTGACCCAATCAACTGTGTCATTAAACAATGCCTGTCTCTCTTTCTTTGGGATTTGTTGATCTAGGATAATTTCTCTTCTACATCAGATTGGGCTATAACTGATACAACAGACATTTGCAAGTGGCTATCAAGTTCTCATAAATTTTCTTCATCCAGTGGTTCTAGAAGAAAAACTTTGCAGTGTCAGATGTTTTCTTGTGCATGTACTGAACTCCCTGACACCCAACTAACAAGTGTCAAAGCAGTGCAGAAAATAAGAACTAGCGGTATTGAGTCGCGCCTCTGCAGGGGGGGAGGAGGTCGATTGGGCCTCGGACATATTTTTTTTGTTACGGATGGACAGAAACATGACTACTTAAGTTGCGCATTGCAGCAAGCGAGAGGCGCGACTAAAAATCACTGACACCAGTGGCTTGCCCTCAACCTTTCATTATCTGCAACGAAGCTTCTAAAGGAATGGGTGTTGTTCCCTTTTTGCGGACTCTACGGCGTCAGTATCATAGGGGCTACAAAGGTCTGATAGATGGAAATGTCTGGAGACTGGCAAAGTGAACCCTCTACACTACAGGCCGAGTCCTACATTCACAGCATCAAATGCAGAAAAGTAAGCAAACATTGTCACAACATTACAAATGCAACGTACTGCAACTCACCAGACAATACCCTGAGCACCTGAGCCAATAGGCTTAATATTCTGATATCGTTTGAGGATGGTAAATGTCGAGTCGCCAACCTCCACGGTGTAGAAAGGGTTTGACATCACAGCAGCTGCATTGGTCTCCTGTGTACGCACACAGCAACATCCAAGTGCATACTCCAAACACACGTGGTCCGCTGCTAACAACAATGCCAGCAGGTGGCTCACAGCATCCCACCCAGTCTCCTATCCTTATCAGGAACAGAGATTCACTTCTTCACTGCCGCCGCCTCACCAACAGACAATACACTAAATCCGGCTGGCCATATCCTGATTAACTGGAACCTATATTCCACATTTTACACTGCACATTACCTCTACAGTTCACCCAATTGTATCCTGCTTAGGGTTGCAATCTGATTATGAGTTATGAAAAACTTCCAACTTCACATCACTGATTACTGTGTAAATATTGCCTGACATACGGTACTCCACTTTCTAAGATTAATTCAGATCGGCAATCTGAACAAAAGTGCGAAAGCTGTTTCAGGGCTGATCTGAAGTTATGGCACAGAAACTGATGGCTTAAGATCTCAAATTAAAAACTCTAGTCCTATCTTCAGACATTAGATTCACTGGCACTCATTCATTTTTAACACAAATCTTAGTCTTGTTCTTTTGATTTGCTTACTGATAATTGTAATGTACAGTCATGTTTTTACTCATTCATTCATTCATCCTTTATTAGTAAAACTGAAATACCGCAGTAGAACACAAGATAGTTCGGGATACACAATACAAACAAGTAAGAATTCAATAACAGTGGTGCGTCCTGTGGTGTCCTGTGGTTTTCAGACCTACCGCTGGGGAGCCCCCTCCCCAAACCTCACCCTCAGTATTTTCTTTTTAGAGGACGAAATTAACGCTAGCCCAACTATAACCACCGGAGAGTATTTCACGACGTACAGTCAGTGAAATTTCAGGTCGCTTCCCGATGTGTAGCTACAATCTTTATTGACACTGCAATCATCCACTGGTGATAAATCTTCTCAAACGCTCTCTAACAGCAACAATACATATAGCACGGGACTATTTACCTAGTAATCCATCACACAACCAGGATAGCAGGCGAAACTCGAAACTATAAAGATTAATCACCCAAATTCCAAAAATAGCACATATTATGTCACAGCGTACAGGATCAAGGAAGGAGCGCAGCTGTTTACGATGATCACTGGGTCATACCTGACTTAAGCAGCCATTAAAACAAGTATTACCAAGTGAAAACAATCCCGCTATCAAATAAGATAACTGTGAGTCTGTAACGACATAATACTATACTGAAAACAGTTTCTTTCGGCGAATAATGTACAAATTTTACTATTTTCACAAATAGTTGCAACCGCTGACGTCACGTTGACGTGTAACGTACAGGGTACGATTACGCATAAATACTGTTTATTTATGAAAGTATGTAGGCAAAAACAACTCATACTTTTGTAACTGCAAGATTCAGGGCTGTAGAATTGAGTTTAAAAAGCTTGATTTTTAGGTTTTTTAAAAC
>Ga0209782_1001805_pt1 | contig 11527 bp, 6 predicted proteins | sample WorMetmaBAHAMAS1_FD_187390 | JGI IMG/M metagenome (GOLD analysis project Ga0209782, IMG submission 187390) | Marine gutless worms symbiont microbial communities from Max Planck institute for Marine Microbiology, Germany - Inanidrilus... | ecosystem: Host-associated > Annelida > Digestive system >... | reverse complement strand
TAATCCTGTGAGATTGAGGCCCTTGTCAAATGCTGATAGTATTGAAGTTGTGTAGTTCTCTACAATAAATATGTCAGTCCTTTTGATTTGTTTAAGAGTTTGCATGTTTAAAATTGCACACAAAAAACTGAGTTTTCATTAAATTACATGTATAGCAATTTATTGAGGTGGTAGTTTTTATACTGTATTGTGCAAATTAATAGCATAACTTAGATAAATTTGTAAATGCAGAGTATTGTATTGTGTCCTCACCAACTCTGACTGAAGAAAGCTAGTTTTACCATCATTTTTGCATACTATGCCACCGGGATGGGTATGAAGTATTGTAATGAGTATGTCTGTTTCTGTCCACTTGTGTAACTCAAAAACCACAAAGCTGAAGTTCACCGAATTTTTTGCATGTTGCCTGTGGCCATGTGGACAGAAACAGGCATACTCATTACAATACTTCATGCCCATCCCGGCGGCATAGTATGCAAAAATGATGGGAGTGACCCATGGGCATTCCCTGGTCGTTTAAAGTGCTTGAATTTAAATGTTGCGAAATGAAGGCAGCAAAAATACTTGAAAACGAAGGTGGTATTTGAAAGTTCTTGAAAAGTCCTTGTGCGGAAAATTTTACTGCATAACTGGACGGCTCACAAGTTCTAGTGTGAATTTTTGTAACATTGCAATTCAATTGATTACTAACTTACATCGTCTGTATGGTTGAATAGCCACTGCCATCCTAGAATTCAAGTACCTTCTGAAAGCACCTTTCTACAACAACTAAGTGATCTGGGAGAGCATAGTAAGCTTCCCCAGCAGAGACTGGGGCTCAGTCAAAATTGAATTTAGTAAGATCTGAAGCCAAAGAAGCGAAACAGTGGCATGCATTTTCCACAACTTTCAAGGACCAATGGGTATCCTGAAGTGATTACTGTGGAATGGGTGTTGTGTTGGTATGTTTTTACCTAAATTATCTGTTAGTACCACACACAATAAACAGTGACATAACCTTGTATGAACTTACTGTTGTTGTCTACTGGATTCTCAGAAGTAAATTACATCCCGGATGATACTGTGCCACACACTGGGGATAGTCAGTCAATACTCAATACATTAAATTAACACTGAATCAGTCACAAAATATATTTTATTATAAAAACAAATACAGAAAAGTCAACGTGACATAACACGCAGCCCGGTGCATTGCAGAAAATTGGTTCCGACAATTACAAGTAGACATTTGATGCACATTGCTGTACGTGACAGACGACAACCGACTCAGCACACTGTCCCAGAATAAAATTACTACAACAGCGACGACAATGTCTGTGACTAAGATCACTCGAACACTGTCGGCATTACCTACAACACAGATCATACATCTTGAATCTGCCCAAAATCACACACAACGCAAATACCAGTACAGCGTTAGTGAATTATCCATTTTCCATAGTGACTGCATATGCTGAGATATTCAGTGTTAGTGCAAAATCCTATACTATATACAGTCGTTGGCCAAAAGTTTGTCATAATACTGGCAGCTATGCGGACAGTCAAACACTGCATTGGCTTACTTTCACGCAGATAATTATAACTCGGTCAATCCAGTGTTGTGATAATGAGAAGGGTATTATGCCTTGGAATCTTAGACAAACTCAGAATTCTGCAACTTTCTCGAGCCACCTGGTGTTGTCATTTCAGAAACGTTTTTCCCAGACAGTCTTGCTAAATTGGCTAGAAACAGAAACTCCATAAAGAACACAAAAATACACACACAATACTAAGCCTACTGTAAACATAAACACAAAATATGAAACTTAAACCAACATGCATTTATAAGAACTGCTTGTGTCCATATATCGTGTCCACAACTCTACATAACAACACAGAAGAGTTGATACTCTGCCTTCATTAATGATAAATAAAGTACATGTATGCACTAACTAAATAATCATTTCACACGTTTACTGTATGCCATTTATTACAGACAACATTACAATACCAGTCGTGTTTTGTTTACACAGTTCACGGTAACAATTTGATCAAGATACATGGTGTTACATTTTGGTCTAAATCCTTTGGCATGGCATCAGTTATCATTAACCAGTGATGTAGTGTTACATCCACTCAGTTTACAGTAGATTCGAGTGTGTCAAGAACTGATCGCTGGCCAATATGTCCTGCAAATAACTACTGAGTGAATGGATTACGTGCTCTAGTATGGCTGGTATCGGTTGTCTGCCGGTCTCTGGCCACCACGTCCACCGCCGTACATTGGTCCGCCGCCGTTCTGTTGAGGCTGAGCAGCTGGACATACATCAACAAAGTTAACAACGTCAACAAGTTTAATAACCATTCTCTGTGTGAACATAAATCAGACAGCTGATGTCTTTATTTATTTTCCCCACACTGTTCTGGATAGGAATCATCACATATAAATGGCGCAAGTTATAACAAGTTTTAACAGACTAGATAACCACAACTGCTCAGTGTCACTGCTGCATTAATATGAAACTAGTCCTGAACTCTGTTCTAAATATGCGAACAATATTCTACTATACCAGCAGTGATGGGAGAACTGTCACACGGGTGACCAACTGCTCACTGATAGAAAAAGCAGAAACTCTTAGGCTTATTGTGGCCTTTAACTTTGTAACTGCTGACCGATTTTTGGACCACATTTTGCAAGACTAATTTCAACGTTTGTCAATTAACTTCATAAATTAACAAAGATGAGTCATTCAGTGCACCATTCATTTATCATCACTCTGCCGTAATCAATTTGTAGGACACTGGCGTAATTCATACCTGGCTGAGCGCCATACCAGGCTGAGTAGTCGTAACCTGAAATGCAAACACAAATAATGCTCTGTCATATGCATGTAAAATATTTTCTCAATCTAAACTCACTGAACTGATATTTTGATAAAGACTGATTACTAACATTCAACCAGCTACCTGCCGGAAAATAAGTATACACTGTTTTTGTCACTCTTTCATCAATCAACTTTTTCCCCGTAAAAACTAGTTGCAATACTGTATGGTGGTAACAGTGTTTAATTTATTCCTGAACTAGTAACATTCCATACCATGTAGCTCTGTTACTATCACCGTATCTTTTTAACACACATGCACATTAAGGTGGTTATTGTAGCCAGTATATCCAGTGAACTAGGAGATCAAGCATAAAGGAAGTTTAATTATCACTAACCGGTGCTCGGAACAGCTGGCGCAGGCGCTGATGCAGCAGCAGCAGCATAAGCCGCATATGGATCAGGCATCGGATATGCAGTGGGCGGCTGTCCGTATGCACCATATGCCGGAGCAGCTGCCGCCTGCTGGCCATAGTACGCACTGTAGTCGTAAGGTCCCGGGTAACCAGGCGGCATGCCGTAGGCCGGCTGCCCTTCCCAGCCAGGGTAGCCATCACCTGCCCAACACAGCAAACCAACAACAATTAGCATGGAAGACTGGTGACGTAACTGTAAACACACACCTGTGATGTGTACACTAGTCATGTACAAAACAGTCAAGTACAAAAGCCTGAATCTCCAACAGGGATGGTGCCCAGGTGAAAACAGCTCACTACCAAATAAACAGATAGGTTTTCAGGCACAATTTGAGAAGTTTTGAGATATTTCACAGATAACAGTAGATCACTCCATACTAAAGGCTAAAGGTGCAGAATAAATGAAGGCACTTCTGCCAAATTTAGACACTGTTGAGACTAGTGATGGGCGATTCGCCAAAAAAAAACATTTCAGTTCAGTACCAGAATCAATTCGATTCACTGCCAGTGGTGCCGGAAGCAAATTGAAAGTAGGGATGCAGGCATATTTTGGCATTCCGAAAATTTTTTCTTACTGTACCTCCACTTTTATACAGTGCCCCCAGTGCAATAAGTAGAGTATAGTGTTTGGCCATACTAAATGCAGTCATTGGTGGATCCAGGAAATTAGAAAGGCTGCCACAATCATGGCGAGGACAGAGTGGGAGCCTATATAATGGGGGTCAGGGGCTTAGCCTCCAGCAGGGTCCACACATCACATGATTTGTTCCGGTGAAGTATGCTACCTTCCCCGTGCCTGGCCATTTCAGGAAGTGGAGAAGGAAGTGTCACCCGTGCCTCAGGGTGGCGGCACCACTGCATGTTCACTCTACGGCTGAAAGTGGGTTGAGCTGCTTAGTAACGCCGATAGTAACAAGCTCAACCATGTGATCATTTGTCCATAATATTCACTGAACTAAAAAAACGTGTTTACTTATAGCCATTCTAAGTTGCTGCAAAATGTTTCAGTGCATTTTGTCCTCTTGGCACTAACTACTAACATACTGGTCGTCAGATGACTAAGATTAGCAGTATCGCGAAACCAAATAGAGATGGCACGACGCAATGACGAATCAAAAATTTGAACTTCAATTCGACGATGTAATTCAGCCTGAAGAATCGATTAAAAAAAGACTGAACTTGTTGGAACTGCTGAAGTAACAAGTGGTTGAGTGGAGATCTATCACACATTCAACCGATTGGGCACGCTGGTGTAGCAAACTCACTTATTTTTAGCTGTATTTCATAAAAAGTAAATGCAAACTGAATGCACATATTAAGGTTACACTAAAGACGCTTGCCATATTTTCAGTGCTTCGTAGAATACACATATTTCTGTAATAACGTAAGGAACTTAAAAACTTTTCTAACATAAAGAACTTATTGTTTACACCATTTTAACTTTTTTGCTGCATAAAATAGTGAGAGTTCATAGTGGTTCTGCTGACTTTAACAGGTTATAACTCGACAATGTTTCATGCTAGACCTAAGCTCGCTATAAAACAGCTATAGGAAGTCATACTTGACTGTTAAATGGAACTATCAGGAACTGCCAGTAATTGGCCTCACACTTAGACACTGGCACTCAATATCTCAGAAATCTATGGCGACATGGCTTCTAACTGCATTCCTGTCTTCTTTTCTGCACAAAATAAAGCAAACAACAGACAACAAGAACAAACCTGCACCGCGGCCTCGACCAGCACCGGCAGGAGCACTGCCGCCGCCACGGCCTCCTCCTCGGGTTGCGGCTGCCGCCATCTTCTCCCTCGGCGTTGCTTTCTTGACGTCAACCTATAAACAGCAGATGAATGCCGTTTAATTCCAAGCACAGCAAAGTCTACATGTGACAAGATCCAGCAGTGAATACCTCAGTTAGCGTGTGCTGCAATACAGTAAATACAATACCAGATACATTAGTGTTGGCACGATATTCATTTTTATGCGAGAAACCAAAATTTTACTTTATTGCTATACATAACTGTATTTACAGCTGTGGTTATCTAATATTTAAAGTATTAAAATACCACACTATACAAAATAACTGTTAACCACAACTCTAGTCAGTACTCAACAAAAAAATTTTATATATAATTTTTACTTCTTAAATAAAAACAAAAATAAACAGTTACATTAGTAGATAAATAACATAATTTTAAAATTTTTACACTATAGATGACATATTATCCAAAGTTTAGATTACAACTTTAAAAGGTTAAACTTTAGATACTCCAGCTAATTTACAATAAAATATGCCAGATAATTTTAAGCTACAAAGTTGCAAAAGCTTTAACTATAATGTAAATACATATTTAATTATTATAAATCTTAAATATAAATTTACACTAAAAATTTATACTATGATTACATAAATTTCATGATATAAACTGACTTTTTACGCATTTTATGTTATCATGCAACACTAATATATTGATAGAGTAAACATGACTGACACAACAACACAAATAATAAACGCATTTAGCTAATTGCTACACTGCAAGTCTCCTGCTAGAATTACTCGTACTGTGCGGATGCTGGAATCCAGCTGATCATCAACGTCGATCGAGGTTTATATTTCGAAGCGTGCTCTGATGTCGAGAGGCTGAAAGAAAACCGAAAGTTAGGCCACTTCTTTCTAACCCCACTGCACAAAAACTGGCTACATAACTCTAGCTCTTAAAAAAGTAGTTATGGCTACAAATAATGCCAGTTAATGATCCAAAACTAAAACTAGTAAAAAGGTATTTATATGCACAGTAAATATAGACTGCAAATATATCTGCAATACACAAGCAACGGTATCTCAGTAAAGGAATCAAATGTTACAGCTCCTACAATACACTGTACTGTACAGATCTGCTAGTAACACACATGCATGACTACACAGCAAGCAGAGGCTGCAGTATTTCCTGCACTCATGGAAACTTTATTATAATGACCAACTAACTGCATATGCTATAAAATCAAATGCAAACCAGTAAACTGTACTGATGCAGCAACTACGTGATAACAGTATTAAAACTACACCATTTTATGACAGCAGAAAAAACAAACAATGAGGAAATGGCTAGCAAGATGATTCAAATGCAGTTAAATCATGTCACAGATGCAGACATATGCATGCCAGCCACAGCACCTCAATCGATACTGCATGATACAACAAGTTTAATGTGTCTAAGAAGGGTTCTTAACGAAAATTGCAACCATATATATTTCAAAAGTGCCAGAAACTGGGAAGTAAAGCTGTAAAATGACAATCAGCTGATCATATTCATGACGGGAAACAACACGGTCATTTCTAGCCTGCACAGGCTGCTCTTTGTCAACAGCAAGCAAACTGACAGGTCGTGAGCTTCAGTTTCAGTCAGAACGAGATTGTGTGACTAACATGATGTTGTCTACAAATCCAGCTAGACAATTTTCCAATAGATTCCAGGAGAAATTTCAAGTAGATTTTTGCACCATGTCGGCTGCATTTTAGCAGTTTGTAAACTTTATGTAATAGCGCATGTGCAAGATGAGCGACTTTGTTTATCCAGTAATTAATAGGGATGCGTGCATGTATACGTGTACAAGATAACGAATCAAGTACATGTTTGGGAGGTAAGGCTATGGTTCAATCCCCACATTTGTACTCAAGTGGACCTACCCAAATGTTTGTAAATCTGGCTACAATTCCATCATATGTCTGCATCAATTGCCGAAGAATACACACTAAATCCAACATGAAAGCCAGGATAATAAAATCGAAAAAATTTAGATGATAAGAAGAGTTAACAGTGAGAGCAAACAGTGTACGTACATCGCGACCGCCAACATTATGCTTCTGATTGACACAGATCACATCGACAGGGTCACCGCTCTCAAACGTTATGAAACAGAATCCCTTCTTGATGTTCTTCTCACGATCAAACGGCTGCTCAACCAAATCAATCTGCAAAAAATGGCACAAGTACAATGTACATTAATGGCAGTGATGACCCACATTGTCACCTTTTTATCATTCAATCATATTCGCCAGGTGGTGCCAATGTGTATTTATGGGGCATTGGGTGATGCTCGTCCACTCCCGCCAAAAATTTTTTTTTTGGCGGTCCTCTCAAAAGGGGCCTACCAGGGTTGTGGTAGTCTATGCTGATTCTTTTCCCTACCCGGAATTTGTTATACAAACATTTTTTAACCAAAATATATTCGTGTATTAACTTGCTGGTATCATGCTCCTTGCTTGTTTTATGCAGAAAATTATTTTTACTGTTAGGAAATGCACAAAAATTGTTGCTAGCAGAGCTGCTCTTTTTGGCTTAGATATCAACCAAATCATTCAGCGGCTGGGGCTTTGCCCCAAACCCCACTAAAGGAGCGTTCAGCGCTCCCCCAGACCAGCTAGCTGTATTTAGGGGGCCAACTTTTAACATGGTTTCCACAGCTTAGGCAAAATAAAATTCCCTGACTTTTCCAGATAACTGTAAAGCATTTCTAGGCATTTCGCAGAGCTAACAAGAACAGTAGAGTTCGAACGGTCCACGAAAAAACGGATCGGACTCACTACCCGATTTTACGTCCTCCATTTCGGCTGACTAAGGACCCGATTCGATTTAGCCTACCAAGGCACTCGTGCGGTGTTTAAACATACCGTACAACAACGCGGTCACTGCAAACGTCATTTAGTTCATGAATTTTTTGCTAAATACACGTTGCAAATTGGTTACTTAACATGTTGCACAATGGTAAGTAAATGTTACTTGCATTTATTTGTCTTTTCTTTTGTTTTATTTCAATAAACAACATCTTTATGAATTTTTATTTGTTTTGTTTATTCACCGAGTGACATCGTTTCCGGTCTCGGCGGTCTGCCTAAATATCAAGCAGGCCAATGCAACGTAACGTAATACAATCTACCACGGGGCGTCGAATGCCTACGTGACAACGTGAATGCTTGGTGCCAGATCCGTCAATTAGCCGTCTGGCACGTGATGCTCCAAGCGCCGTCTAGCACCTGACGTAACGTACCCGCGTTCGATGTATGCGTTCGAAGCATCACGTGTGTGACGTAACGTTGCGCAACGTGTTTAAACACCACACGGGTCACGGTTATCTGAACTATGGCCACTGCTGTGTGACGTAATATGTTTGTTTACATACCAAAAGTGCCGTGTTTTGTGTCCAAAAATGCAATAAATTACGCAGATAATTAAGAGTTGATGATGAATGTGAACGATATTTGGATGGAATTTAACGTAATGTAAGTAAAAAATACTGTTATATGCAACGAAACGAGAATTTAGTATACATAAACAACGGACAACGGTACGGTGTGAGGATCGTTAGCGGCTGAATGCTTAGCTAGGTTACTGTCAGACCGGGACGGTCCAAACCCGCCGATCTGGTTCAGTCCAGATTCAGCCAGATCGGCCCCCGATCAGTGTCAGAGCTAGAATCGGTTCTAACTCTATTAATTTGCTGTGGAAAAACCGGACCTGAGTGCTTCTTGTCAACCGACCAACAGTCAGAGCAGGAAGTAAGCCAAACAAGAAGGCTGACAGACAAAACGATGAAAACAAGAAATGTAGTAGCACTGGTGACAGTGAGAGTGCACATAGCTCAAAATACATAAACCAGTTTTTAGAAACCTTCCATGATCTTCTCCAACTGCTTCACTTCATCGGCTCCAGGAAGCATTAACTCCTGTTCACACACAAACAACAGACTCGGCGGTCAACTATAAATCCTGTCAGCAGCTGCACAAGACACCTGTCACACAGCCTCGTTTCCAGGACAACGTCGGTGAGCTGCTGCAACAGAAAGGTAAACCATTCTGGATCTTAACGATGCAAGAAATAATGGGATAACAATGGCATCAAGTGGACAATATGCAAATCACTTACTCTTTGCTCAATTCCAGCATCTCATCACACAATTTTTTTACAGGAAGGATTCTTTTATTGATACTCAACCAACAGTGTCAAAGCTCTGAATGCAACAGGATGTTGATCTGTGACCTTCAATGTCAATCATGGTCATTGGTATTGGTGCCGTTTGAAACACCATATATGATTTCCTATTTTCGTGTTCCATCATAACAAGTTTATCAGTTTTAACAGAACTCAAGACTTGTCACAGACAGACAGACAGACATTGCCATAGAATACATTGCATTAGCACTGTATGACATGGTATGAAACATTACATATAACACATTCTATTTTGCATTGCAACCAATAGTAACAAAATTAGCCTTAAAATGTAAGCTGTCAAAAACTGAACACAAAAAGACAAATAATACCTTATGAGTCATTAATAATCAAATTAAATTTGACATGGACTGTTCCTGAGAAGTAACTATATAGAATTTGCAGACTGATATGGTTATAATATTAAAATACTGTATTCTCATTTCTCAGTTAGCTATGCCATAGTAATGCACCAAACTACATATTTCACACTAAAACTATGATCCAAATATCTGTGCAAATTTTAATAATTTTCATTAAGTCAACAAACAGAAATTAGCAAAATATGAAATGACACAGAAGACTCGGTCATAGATGGGCAAATAAAACATACAGCTATATACTAACCACTGCGCAAACAGAAAAAATTACCTGAACAATGTAGACGTGCTTGGAGTCCATTGGGTTATTTGACTTTTCCTGACATCAGCAAAGCAAGCACTTTAATACTAACCCAGAACCTATATGCACTTTGAAAACACCACTCATGTACATCTTGGTTGGCAGCAAACAAATTGGCTGGCTTTACATATTTCTTTCGATAAAAATTTACTGTCGATATAAATATAGAATCTATATCACAATCACTTTCACTATCAGAACAATCATAACAGAATGACAGTAAATAGGCTTCCTCTTTAGATCACCCAAGTAATTTAATAAAACTTCAACTATAATCTCTGCACACACACAAAGACTGTTCTAATGACCATTTGTCTCCTTAACATGGGGTCACCAGTTAATAATCTTCCTCTGCTTGTTCTCAAACAGGATTTCAGGCCAGATGCCCATAACATCAGTTTTCTGGTAGACATCATAACACTGAATGTGCCTATTTATTACAAGACTACACCAAACAAGAGGAAAAACACAATAAATCACAGCAGAACTCAGTTGTACAGAGATTCTCAATTATATCAGCGACATTTGCCATAGTCGCCATACTAAACATGTCTAAATTCATGCAATGTGCTGAACATAAACAGTTCTGAAACACGCCAATGTGCCACTAATGCTTCTTACTTCTCACTTGCGCATCTATTGCACTGTTCACACTGCGACACCAGATAACTCACACTCTACAATATTATGCTGGCGATGTCCGCTATCATATCTCAATGACTAATAATGTTGATGCCACCTACTGAATGATTCTACATTTGCTCACAAGGTGGTGGTAATAAACAGTTTTGTGGTTGCTCATTTGCAGGGTGCTTACAAATTCTGCAAAATGAAATTCCCTGAGTTTTCCAGACCCTCTAAACATTCTTTTCCATACAAAGTTATAACGTGATACAACAAATTGTAAAGCCAACTGCAGCTATCTCGGTACTATTGCTTGCAGATTTACAGAATTTAGAATCAGGTGAACCACTACCAGCAGTTCATACAGGTACCACTGTAGCCGCGGAAACTTATATGTTGGCTTGTTGTGTGTTTCAGATTGCATCACGAAAAAATAGCATCTAATGTACAAAAATTCCCTGAGTATCTTTCAATTTCCCTGAATTTTCCCTGAGTTTTCCAGAATTAACAAATTCCCTGAGTTTTCCAGAGCTGTAAGCACCCTGTTAAAATGTCCAGCTGGTACTACATGTACTTCCGATGCAGACGAATCACTACACTTAAAACAGATCACACAAGTGGCTCTGCTATGGCAGAGCGACCGCACGACGCGCTTGTCAGTAGAAATTCTGCAACTACAAAATATCCCTATCGTATGGCATTATTTGCGTGATCATACGTTTAGCCATTTTTACACAATACCGGAGTGTGACAGACACACACACACAGAGACGGACGGACAGATACACGACGACGGCATGTACTGCGTTAGCATAGCGTCGCGCGGTAAAAATCGACCACATTGCACTGCACACAAAGTATAATTACCAGGCAATGAGCGTCGATTGATAGCAAATTTGTAGGCAGACCAAGAAATATCGGTTATTAGCACATATTTGAACGACAATACACATAC
>Ga0209782_1001804_pt1 | contig 11528 bp, 15 predicted proteins | sample WorMetmaBAHAMAS1_FD_187390 | JGI IMG/M metagenome (GOLD analysis project Ga0209782, IMG submission 187390) | Marine gutless worms symbiont microbial communities from Max Planck institute for Marine Microbiology, Germany - Inanidrilus... | ecosystem: Host-associated > Annelida > Digestive system... | reverse complement strand
GCAACACGCTAAGCATTCGCTGCTATAAGTTATTGTAAGTTATCAAAACGTTTTATATAAGTTACTAACACATTAGTCCAAGTCGTTAGGAATACACTATGTATACGCCCAAAATTGAAAAAAAACACGTTGATAGTTCAGTGTATGCCAGCGTTTTAGAGAATTTTCATACGTCGGCAGACGCTGGCTAAATCGTCAAGGTGTGACAGCACCATAAGAGGTTTGGGATGGTGGCTGAAATTATATCCACTATCACTGACATGCATCAGTGTACATTTTGCTTTGCAGAAGTGAAGCCATATGACTTTTTCTACAATCTTTTGACGTTTGTGATTCTGTACAACAATCTCGTACCGATCAGCCTGCAGGTGACCCTGGAACTCGTCAAGTTTATTCAGGCCATTTTTATCAACTGGGTCAGTTTTGCATGGCTGCTTACTTTGTTATTGTTGTCATTGTTGTTACCTCTGAGAAATGTCAAAATTTGATCCCGAATAAGTTTTTTTGATGTACCTTTATATCTTTGGAATTGAATCTAATTATGTCTAATTTTATACTTATGCTCACCATACCAGGTACTAGCCAAGATTATAAATTACTTTATTAGTGATATGGCTGAGTCACATGGCTCTTTCTTTCAGACTGAGACTTTCTCTGTATTTCCAGAATGGATGGTGTTAGGTTAACTCTGTAATTGTCAATATATAACACTGCATGATTATTTGCTTTTGTTTTGTGATGTTATATATTATATGTATTGTATGTGCAGACTTAACATCTGGCTGGGTTGAGTCTTATGTTATTCATTGTTGTATCTGGTTATGTTGACCTTATTATAATGTGGGTAATGGTTATTTGCAGGACTTGGACATGTATTATGCCGAGACTGACACTCCTGCCGTAGCAAGGACGTCCAATTTAAACGAGGAGCTTGGTCAGGTGAGTCCCATTGCTGCCCCTTGGTCAAGTGAGTCTTATTGCGGCTATCTGGTACGGGTGCAAAATACTCTAATAGCATGTCTGTCTCTCTCTCTAATTGCATATCTCAGAAATGTGTGCCCTGACTTCACGAACTTTTCAGAACATACTAACTGCGGCTGTGGCTTGGTTGAATTGATGAATGGACTGAGATGGTGTTATTCGGCTTGTTTCCATGCAAACAGACACCATTTTGAACATTTGTTGTAATAGTGGAGGCAACATTTCCTCTTTCAGCATTTTCATAGTGAATGACTGTACAGTTCATGGTGTGTTAATATTTTTTAAGAGTAATGCAGGGGTCCAGTTTTCGATGCATGGGGTAAAATGGCTGTTATGGAATTAACCTAAGCTGGTATCGTGTTTTGTCAAAATTTTTAACCTATCCATGCAAACATTGGGGACTCTTTGTAGATTCTGTTTACCCAAAATTAATATTGACATATATTTGTTGAAATTATTTGAAAATATAGCAGGGGTCCGTTTTTTTACTCCAGTGTATTTAGTGTCGAGTGAGATTTTAAACCTTAACTCAGTCAACCTATGATATTGACACCATGCTGCAGCAAGTATGTTAGTTATAAATTTCTGATGTATTCACTAGGTATGCCATGCTGTTTAACTTTGTTGTTATATGCAGTGGCAGCAAATTGTGCATTGGGGACAAACTTTGCTATCTACGATTGCAGTGTATACTGTTGATTGTTTCTTATAACACATTTGTACCATATTTGGTTGATATTTGCCATCATCCATTCATTATCGTTTGATTTTCATTTTTATTTATTGTTGATGTATGTATGATGTGTGCTTTTTTGTGTAGGTTCGATATATATTTTCTGACAAAACTGGTACTTTGACAAGAAATGTTATGGAATTTCGAAAATGCAGCGTTGCTGGAATTGTCTATGGGTACGATGATTTTCTGTTACCATTTCAGTGTCATTATTGTCGATATGGAGGCATGTTACTGTATCATTTTCTAGTAATGACTAGTGATACAGTAACATGCCTCCATATCTTGAAATTTGTTTGTAATGCTGTTCTTTTGTAGCACATTATTGAATGTAGGGGTTTTGAGAGGCTAGTGAGTGACAGTAATTTTATCGCGGTATGCTATTAAGGGAGTGGCTGTTATTTTGAGCCAGCCGTCTGGCTGATGTTGGTCGTATGCTGGATGTATTGGGTTTAACAACTCTTACTGGTTTAAAGCAGCACAAAAGAGATGAGCTCTCCCACAACAGACTTTTTATCTAGGCACATCTCTTCTTCTCATAACTCGTATTAGATAGAGACAAATTTTCTTTTTATGGTGCACATATTTGTCATCAAATAGATATGTCGAATGCTATTTTGCTTGCATTATAATGAACTGCAAATTGTAGACTTGTAATACTTACTAGCATTGTGACTATGCTAATGTAAATACTTTAGTCAATAGTTGTGTCAGGTGACATCTAAAGTTGTATTGCATATCATAGTTAATTGATTTGGTACTACGATTATTTAGTAGATCTAAATAAAGTGGCAAAATGATAGCACGTATCTATGACTTCTGAAATTGTTGGCATAGGCTATGTGTGTTCATACAGAAGTTTTATTTGTTTGATAGAGATTCACAGGAAGCTACTGACACTTTTGCCGACCCCAACTTGCTACAAAATTTGCAGTCTAATCATGTATGTAATCTGTTGCATTACCAGTTGATAAATAGTTTAATGTGTTTTTGCTTTCTTGGTAAATACAGGGTGTATTACTTTGGTATTTTATGTGATACCCTTTTTTGTGTTTTTTACCATATGATATATACTGTACTATACAATACTGTACATTGCATATAGTACAGTAAACAGTGTATCTCTGTGTCAGTTACGATATTTGAAATTTTGCTAATTATGATCATGCTAACTCTGTTAGTTCTTACTATAACTGTAGTAAAATGATGTGGTATTGCATGAAACATGATTTTCATGACTGTCACAATGTTGCAGTGGCTAATCATATAATTAGACAACTTTATAAGCACTCTGATATGATAAGTTTTTTTACCTGTATTTCAGAAACAATGCAAGGTGTACAGTAACTAAAAGCAGGAGGAAGATATATATGGTTTATTAAACATTGAAAGTGATCTCATATGGCTTGTAACGATCATTTCAGCCACTGTGTACTTTTGCAGGGTTAATATTTAAAAAATACTGTACATTGCATATAGTACAGTAAACAGTGTATCTCTGTGTCAGTTACGATATTTGAAATTTTGCTAATTATGATCATGCTAACTCTGTTAGTTCTTACTATAACTGTAGTAAAATGTTAGACGTGTTGATGCTTGTGTTGCTAAACAGCCAACAGCTCCTGTCATACGAGAGTTCCTAACACTACTTGCCGTGTGCCATACTGTCGTTCCTGAAAGAGGTGACGAAGCCGGCGAAATCTTTTACCAGGCTTCAAGTCCAGGTCAGATTACTGATGTAATAGGAAGAGTTACCAAAGGACATTTTCTACATTTGTCATATTTGAATATGTCTGTTTTCATATGTCTGATTTTTCTTGGGTTTATTTTTAGGGCATAAAATGACTTTGAGAGTTGCTAGTTTTGCGATGTTTGATGGGAGAAATGAGTGTGATATGTCAAAAGTTTCCAAATTTTGTCTAGAAAAATATGAAACTTGCGTGTCAGTGCATTTAATATTGTTTGCCTGGTTAGCATAAATCTTCACTACACGTAAGATTATGCTAAATTTGACAAAATGCACGGATTTTATCCAATTTTTAACTCAAAGATGCAGTAAAAGTAACAGCAACAATCATGTGAAATTCAACATGGGAACCTTTTGGTTTGATAATACGTTTCAGCCATTTATCGAATGATGAATTTCTGTTTCAGCAGGATAGAGCATCAGCACACTGTTCATGCTACTCTGTCGCTTACCTGTCCTCCCATTTACCAGAGTTGATTGAACTGGAAATCTGGCCTCCAAATAGTCCAGATCTGGATCCTATAGATTATTGAGTGTAGGGAGCATTGTACCAGATGGTATATCTTCACAAAATTTCAGACATTGACTGGCTGAAATGTGTGCTAATCGACTGTCGAACTCAGCTAAGCCAGGGCACATTGAACTAAGTGATCGATCAGCTGCAAAAAAGATCGATGATGGTTATTGAGGCAAAAGATGCCCATGTTTAATTTCGTATGGACTAATTCTGTGTGCAGATGATCATTGATGTTAGTTTCACCGCATGTTGAGTTGAAAAATGGGTAAAATCCATGCATTTTTTGTCAAATTTATTGCTCCCTTTGTGCTGGCGTCAAAAAGAAAAAAAGGTTACCATGCATTTGTTATATCTTATATTGTGTATTGTGCTGTCCTTGGAGGTTGAGGTTGCAATGGTGGTGAACAACATCCCTTTCGTTCGCAGTTATGTTATCTGACGATGAAAGGATGAAGTCCACTCACCTTTCAGATTCAACGGTCCTCTAGTTTGTGGGAGCGGTTGAATCATTTATTGTTCGTATATTTTGATTATTGTAAGATATGATCTATACGGCATGATATTTGGATAAAAGCACCATTAAACCTTAACCAACCAACCAACCTACCCATTTATCGCATGACCAGAGCTGCTCTACGTTGAGCCTGGCTGGTACTGGGATGAGTGTGTCTTTGGACCGTGTACCACCTTGGAATGTAACCAAACCAACTACGTCATCCGTGCATCCCTCTTGGGTTACTGAATCGAGTACCAGCTTTTGGCTGGAGAGTAAAGGCAGGAATGTCACCTCTGCTGGGTGGCAGGTAACACTGAGATCCCATATGGCACTTGAGTTCCCATAGTGGTGAGGCTGGTAACTGCTATAACTTATAACTCCATAACTGCTATATGCATTTACCTTTACCGCAAAAACTGTAAGCATTAGTTGCTGTATTGTGCTGTATATACTGGGTGGCCCAAAAAATTAGGCACAATATTTTTGTACACCTTAACTCTGTCAAATATTAACCGATTTTTGAAATTGTTTTACTGTCAGAATCAGGAGAAAATTTGCAATAATGCTATCACTAAAGATCCCACCACCACAAGTGTGTTGCTACATTATCTTGTGAGATGTCACTGAGTAGGGCAAACTGTCACAGTATTTCATTGATTACGCCATTGCTCAGTGGCGTCGCCGGCTTGAGTGTGTCATCTAGCAGCAAGGTAGAAAATTTGAAATTTGAAAATTTGATGTCAAAACTGCAGGATATTACAGTTACTTTAGATAATAACTGAGACACTAAACATGCTGTTTCCTGTTGTTAATTTCTTAAAATGTGTACTTAAAAAGGTCTTGTTTTCAGTTGTTGCTTTTAAGACATCTTACATTTCACAAGGTAGTGTAGCAACACACTTTAGGTGTGATGTGATTTTTAATGATGGTATTATTGCAAATTTTCTGATGATTCTGACAGTGACACCATTTCGAAAATCGGTTAATATTTGCCAAATTTAAGGTGTACGAAAATATTGTGCCAGTTTTTAGGAGCTGGCTACCCAGTAGTGTGACATGTTTTGGAATGCCGAGATGTGTATGCTGTCACTGTTTGTTGGCAGATGAACGAGCTCTGGTACTTGGTGCAAAGAAGTTGGGATTTGTGTTCCACACTCGTCTGCCTGAACACGTAACCATCACAGTGGTACGCACATCGTCTGCAGTGCACTGTAGGTCTGCTGATGAATATGCATAGATAATGATCCACCAATGAGCATATTTACTGTGGTAGATTCTGGGCTGTACTTTCCCACCACAATAAGTTGTTTCTGTAGAAAAAGAAAAACATTTTACAGCGATAGCAAGATTTTTTCCATATCAGTTTGTGACATTGATGGAGACAACCATTATACCCAGTTAAGTTAGCATCCACCGGATGCAGGTCAAGTGACAGCTTATTTAACAGAAAACTGGTCACATATGGGTTAGTTACTTTTTACTGATATGATGAAATGGCAGATCAGCAATCATTGCAGGTTATTTGTAGACATTTGAAATTGGCTGAATTGCACATCCTGTGATGCTATCGTGGTTCGTGTTGTGACATAATCCAAGTAATAGAGTCAGCAAAACAGGCCTTTAGTTTAGTATAGTTTAGTGTAGTTTAGTTTAGTTTTAGCTGTTTTAATGTGTGATTTATGCTGGACTGGTTTTAAGTTGCCAATTTATGCTATAGTGTTGTCATTTTGATGTATATGTTTTTAGATGGGCAGCGATGAAACATATGAAATTCTCAATGTGCTCGAGTTCACCAGTTCACGAAAGCGGATGTCGGTCATTGTGCGGATGCCTGACAACACTATCAAGCTGATGATTAAAGGAGCGGTAAATATATTACAAGTTGCATTTGTGCTAATTTTTCATACTGCTACTTTTGATTTTGTTGACATTTACTGGTCTGAGTGTCTGGAATTATTCCAGGTTAATCTGGATCTTCATTCTAAAGGTGAATTGTTGGGATTCTTCACAGGTATTTTTACACTGTGGATTGCCTCCTGTCACCCATCTAACAGCATCAAAGCACTAAAGATAGCGAATTTAGTAATACAATACGATAATTAAACATTTATATGTGCGCTCAAAAGCTGACTATAATCAGCTTAATCTACCACACTGTACCATAACTGAAAAATAATAAGAAGAAACTCAGAAACAAAAACAAAAAAATCTCAGAAGTACCGGAAGCTAACAAGAAGCCGTGGAGTCAGTCCTGAGGAAAGAGAAAAGAGTCTATGGTGGGATGATTTGAGATAAAGATAGGTTTTAAGCTTGGAATGAAAGAGAGATAAATGTGTCGAATGTGCATTTGTTAATATATAAAATTTTTGCCCAGACTTTTGCTTTGTATGGTAATTTGAATGACTGCCGAAGAATTTTGTCGTGATAAGTTTGTAATTTGTGATGTCAAGGATACAGTTATCTATGAAAGACTGGAAGGTGATCAGCCACTGAAAGACGTCACATTGAAACATCTGGAAGACTTTGCAAATATAGGTTGGCATAATATTGTGCTAGTTTTTTCTCCATACTGGTGTCGAGAGTATTTAGTGAACATTTTAACAGTTTTATGTATCTGGCTGCTGATTTATATATTAGGCTAGTATAAGATAAGTTTATGTAATACATTAAAGTTTTTCCAGTAAATGTGTACCAGTATCCTGTATTTTGCAGTGAGTACAGAGATGGTGTAGACTGTAGGTAACATCACTTGGGAGAAGTGTGCTATTTTCTCTCTAATGAATGTGTTTGTTGCCATTAGCAATGGCATGAAAACAGTAAAACTTTATGCGGGTGTGCTACAGCTGGCTAACAGATGTGACATGTACACCATATCCGGAAAAAAATGGAACCACTATCATTTTAGGCAAACAGAAATATATAGTTGTAATTTTTGCACAGAATATCGCTGAGGTAATGCGAAACCAAACGAACACAACAAAAGTCGGCCGAATCTAATCATTGTCACGACTTTACCTTGTGAATTACACGATCGTCATGTATGAAAACGCACAACATCATAACTGACAACTGCGAGAAAATCAGACTGGAATATCAGCCTGCAACTGTTCGATTCGACTATACGAAGGCTTCATAGGCCGCAGTTACCGCAAGAACACAGTGTCAGAAGTCAGAATTAAAAGCAGTGCTCGAAATGACCACCGCCCGCCCTGACACAAGCTGAAAGATGACGACGCCACTGATGCACATCTGCAGCAATGACAGCGAAAATGGCATTGTAAATGACGTCACACTTACATCATTATTATGTAGTCTTGTGCAAGTAGTGATGGCACCATTTATATTTTTTTCTGTTACCTTAAATGTCAAGATGAATTATGCCAGAAATTACAAAAATTTGTTTAACATTGTCAAAGTTATGCCTAAAATATTAGTGGTTTTATTTTTTTCCGGACACGGTGTAGAATGGCCAGATGCAAGAGTAGTTTCTGTTGTACTTAAATCTTTTGTATTTTCAACAGTGTGTTAAATATATAGAAAATCGAGACGCGTGGGTTAAGGTCAGTGTCATTTGTTGTTGCAGGATTGCGCACACTCTGCGTTGCAACGACGACTGTTCCACCAGACTTCTATGAGACGTGGAAGATGATTTACTATGAGGCTAGCACTGCAATACATGACCGTGAGACGAAACTTGAGGAAGCTGCAGAACTGATCGAGAAGGTGAGTGAGTCATTTATTTGCATGCTTGATATTTTTTTAGCCTTGTCATAGTGTTTGGCCGTAATAGAAGGTTGAGAAAATGGTCATCATTTGGCTGAAGCTGAAGATACTTTGTAGATGTTAGTTTCTCTTGTATAAAACAAAGTAATAATGCTGACAGATTTTTTAACTGTTAGTTAAGTATTTAAGAACAGTGAACTATAAAAATACTACTCCAGCATTTTCTGATGCCTTTAACAAGGTTGTTTGTTCCAGTAATATCATGGTAATTGTAGGCACACTTCAGTCTCATGAGAATCTGCTTCTATGCATCTTGCGAACAGTCATTAATAGATTTTTGCATTGTGGTGCAATTTCAGAATCTTCAACTTTTGGGAGCAACAGCAATTGAAGATAAACTCCAAGATGTGAGACTTTATGCAGGAATTTTTTGTTTTTTGTTGTGTTACTTATTAGAGAAAAATGAGGATCAGACAATTGTTTTACATAACATCGAGTCTTTACAGAGCATAATTTATGCAGATTGACAGCATGAAGCATTAGTCATGAGGTATAATTATATAGTGAGAGTTTGGTAATATAGTCATTGTTTGGAAGTTACAGTATTCGTAATAATTCATATTTTTATAATGTCTAAGCTTCTTTTTGTGATGATGTGTACATGACAATTTAGAAGATGTCAGCTTTGTCTTTATTGTTACTGAAATGTGAGTTGTTTGATTTATAATTGATTTATTATAGCATACAAGTTTGTTATGCAGGGAATCCCGGAGACAATTGAAAATCTTTCGAAAGCAAATATCAAAATATGGATTCTTACAGGTGATAAGCAGGAGACAGCCATTAACATAGGTAATTGTTCTGTTTATATGAGGATGTGAAGTTACATATGCTCTGTTCATAAGTGTTGGTAAATCATAGCTAATCAGTGCACAAAATAAAAGATTTTTTCACATTTTTAGCTGCAACAGGTAATTGCAATATGTAAATTACATAAAAATTGAATTACAAATGTCACAGTTCTTTTAAATGAGTAGTGTTTTTTTTACAATTTAATTGTTATTATATTATGAACACATTTGTTCGCCAATCAGGCAGACACAGACAGAGAAATACAGATATATACAGAGAAATACAATATTAGGCATTACAAAACACATAGTCATAGATAGAACTGACTCAGCAAATTACTAACAGCTTTAAGCAATGGAATAAAAACAGTTCTCATGCAGTCATCACGGTTAAAAATCATAAATGACCAGAACACATCATGCAGTAAACCTGATTTCAGATACAAATATTTATAAAATTTAACAGTATGCAGTAAAAGTAAACATTTAAAACTAACTCTACCTAGACCATAAATAACATCCTTAACTGATTCACTACGTCTGAAGCCAAAAATTTTTCTACAAACATTATTCCAGCAGCCATTTAGTTCATCCATTTGCTTGTGCCGCAAAGTCAGTGCTGGTGCAGCATACAACAACACTAATAGACTATATGTTTCTTATAAGATCAATATGGCTAATTCACTTGTACCATGGCTGTGAGAGAAGATGGAATTGCAAGCTGCATAGAATGATCTCTTAATTAGGTTAATGTCAAATTTAACATGTTTGCAATTGACTACATAAACACCAAGATATTTAATACAGTCACTCCGTTCTATTTGCAGATTACTATAGAACAGCATTAAACATTTTACCAGTAGCCGTGTATCGACATTTACTGACATTAAACGACAGCGACACATAATGTGCAATTTCACTGAAGGCCTCGTATAGATGCTTAACAATAGAATATCATCTGTATACAACAGGCAACTTAAAAACATTTCATTAACATGGCAGCTGCAATTAAGTTTTCTTAGCTTTAAAATATGAGGTATGTTCTTGATAATGTAAGTTAAGAAGAATTTAAGGTTAGAGACATTATCTAGCCAGTTTTACAGAATAATTGTGAAAAAATATATTATTTATATTATTTACTGCTGCTTCAGCTGTTGCTGTTGGTACTATAATAAATAGCAATGACAGCTGTTGCTTATTACAGTAAACCAGATATGACTATGATGATAAACTATGATGATGACAAAAGGTATTGATGCATAGCATTCTGTATTCTGTTCATTCCTTTTTGCTATTGCAGAGAGCTGAATTGTTGCTTAGCAAAATATTTTGTCAATTTGTTATAGTTTGGTGTTTTACACGCAGGTTATTCTTGTCGTTTGCTTACACCAGCAATGAAAGTAATTCTGCTCAATGAAGATTCTGCAGATGTAAGTCGACAGTTTTGCTGTCTCTGGATTTTGATATATTATAATAACACTGCTCTACATCTGAATTTAAGTTAAGTGTAGTAGTGAAGAGATTTTGAGATGGACATACTCACTGGAGAGTCAGTTACTAACTTATTATGCAGTCACTTGCTGATAAGGCATTTGTGGCTTGCATTTGATTTTATGGGTACAAAATATTCCATTGATTACACACACTTAAATGCATATTATTGTCAGTACAAGAGCACAGTTAAATTAGTTGTCAGAACAGTGTAAAATGGTAGTGCTTGTCAAATTTGTATGAGCTTAGAGTTGTACATTGTGATGACAGGGTATGAAAGAAGTACTCAACAGCTATATGGAAGAACTTTCTGCCGACGATGTCAGACAAGACCAGGAAAGCAACGTTGGACTTGTTATTGATGGCGAGGTATGTCAACAATTGTCTTATCAACACCCGGTGTCTTTATGTATGTACATTTATTTATTTATGTTATCATTTTTACACACTGTTGTTAGCAACTAATACTTTATCAACTAATGAGTTGCATTGATTGTGGATTAGATTTTATAATTAAGTATCCATTGTAGATGTACTTTATATATCAACGTGCTTGCTTCTTACAGCTGTTTTCTGAAATTACTAATAAGCTTGATGATATTTTATTATTAATGTTACTGTTATGATAATTTAGCCCGCTCAGCTTGCCTTCATTGTAGGCTGTTACTTTCTCTTTTAATGAGATCAGTTATCTCAAGAATGCAGTTGACTGATTTTCACCAATTTTTACCGCGCGACGCCTTGCTAAGCGCGGTATATGCCGTCGTCGTGTGTCTGTCCGTCTGTCTGTCTCTGTGTGTGTGTGTGTGTGTGTGTGTGTCCGTCACACTGCGGTATTGTATCAAAACGGCTAAACGTAGGATCACGCAAATAACGCCCCTTGACTCTAGTTTTCTGACACCAAAGTTCACTGCGAAATTCGAAAGGGATCACCCCCTACGGGGGCGACAAATGCAGGTGGGGTGGGTTAAAATTCGTCACTTTTGACG
>Ga0209782_1001803_pt1 | contig 11532 bp, 7 predicted proteins | sample WorMetmaBAHAMAS1_FD_187390 | JGI IMG/M metagenome (GOLD analysis project Ga0209782, IMG submission 187390) | Marine gutless worms symbiont microbial communities from Max Planck institute for Marine Microbiology, Germany - Inanidrilus... | ecosystem: Host-associated > Annelida > Digestive system >... | reverse complement strand
TCTGGTGTGTGGTGAGAGCTGCCAGTGTGGATAACGGATGGTAGGGGTCAGCGGTCTTATAGGAAGACCGCATATCAGCACCCTGTCAGAGAAACCTGCTGGCTAAGCTAGGCTCTATAAACATATAGTACAAGCCGCAGGGTTAGAGGGGAATTGCGCACTGGGCCATGTCTAGGCCTCAGCGCTGGCGGTAGGCTGAAAGGCACGTCAAAAGATTGCCAACGGCCAACTGCCGCCCCTGATGAATGAATGAATGAATGAATGAATGATTTTTTCAGTCTAATTATAATTGGTGGTAAACATCCCTGGGAGCATCTGCTGAGATGATATGACCAAGCCCAGACTTTGTAGTCTTTCATAAACGTGGCTGGTCAGTGTAGTACATTTTAGTCTTTATCTTTTTGTCGTTCTCTATCAAGCAGAAACATGGTTGTCCACTCGCCAACTATTCAGAAACATCGATGCATTTGATTAATGGTGTCTGCATCGCATATTACAAATTTCCTGGAGGACCACAATTTAAATGAAGAGGTCTGCAGACGTACTGACCAGCCACAACTCAACATCATCCGTACCAGACAACTCAAGTTCTTTGGCCACATCGCACATGCTGATCGATATATCCATGGACCACAGCCGAGCGCACAGATCCAGTGTGGCCTTACCGAGGGACTGGAACCGCAGATCAGACCAACCTCACCAAACTTGGCTCCGCACAGTTAAATCTGATGTCACTTCACTTAACGTTGGTCTGTCAACTGCCTGTCATAGAGCGCGGCACGCATGGAGGACGCTCGTGGCAATGGCAATATCCACTGGACAAGCCACATGATGATAATGCTGATGATGATGATTAGGAGCATGTTTTAACCATTACATGTTTTAGAAAAACATTTAAGCACGAGAAGGAAATTGGCCCATATATTTGTATTTAGCTGATATCATAAGATGTACAATGTTAAATTGCTGTAAAAAAATTTTTTACAACATTTCTCTATAATTAGTACATTTAAGTTTTCTTACGTCACTTGTGTTGAGATGCATTGTGTTGGATGACTGACAACAGGCCACAGGTTTGATGACACAAAGGGCATTCGACGTCGCAAAATATCGCACCACAGTGCCATGGCGTCCATTGTTCACATTGGACAGATTGACAAGGAAGTAAAGAGCCAGCCACGCAAGAGGAGCCATCCACTATTAGTTGAACCTCATAAGGTATCTTATTGTCTTACAGTGGTCTGAATGCTTTCAGTGATTTTGATGCTATTGGTTTGGCTGCAAGAATGGCATATGGGCAGTAGAGAATTTTTCTGCAACAGTCCTGAAAGATTCTTTAGTAAAGCATTTAGGAAATATGATCTAATCTATGCGGAGCATGGAAGTACACTAGTGAAATGAAAGCAGAGCAAATTATAGCTGGATTCGTAACAGTTTCCCGTATTTAAACAAATTATTGCCTGTAATATTGGTAGCATGTTAACTCACTGACATGCCAAATTGCTGAATGGTCAACTTGCTAAAAGCAGTTGGATAATAAACCAGATATTTTGTTACTTATTACTAAGTCACCATCTTGGCAAATTGCAGATTGTAAACAAAGTGAACTTGAGTAAAAAAAGTGAATGAAAATAGAAAATCTAGTATTAGAGTTGGCGGTTTTTCATTATTAATTTGAGTAATAATAATAATATTGCTATATGTAAGACATGTAATTACGAACTTTCGCACAGCAATAATTCGAAGGAAATATATAGCACTACACTATCTGGTTCTCGCCGTATATCTTATAAGTAAGTAGTAAGTAAGTAGATTTCTATAGCGCATAAAGTTATCAACTTCTAATGCGCTATCTAATATATAGCAAAATTTGGTTTCGGCTGGATTCCAAAAATGCCATATAGTACATTACTAAGAAGAAGAAGGACAACAAACAGAGCATGGTGGAGTATTCATAGAGCCACTTTCACAATGCGACTTGGCTGTTAAGAGTGACAGATAACGTTTGCCGAATCATAAGTGTCACACCGTCTTGATGAGATATGATGGGAGGAACATCGAACGTTGTTGTAGATGTTTGTCGAACTGGATGAACTGCGTCTCGGCGACAACCAGGAGTGGGCGTGGCAGGAGAAGGCTCGTTGGATCAAGTTTGAGGAGGAGATAGAGGAAGGAGCGTTGCGCTGGGGCAAACCGCACGTGTCCTCTTTGTCGTTTCACAGCCTGCTCGAGCTCCGTCGATGTCTGGAACAAGGTCTGCCGGTTTCACTCTAACAGGAATTATTTGCCTCATTGTTTCAAGTTGTCTAGGCATTTTTGATTTGACCATTCGACGATAAATATGTCTGTCACTCCAGTATTGTCTTGAAACGTAAGAAAGAAAATATTATAGATTTACTTAAAAGCATTAGTTTGTATAGTACATTATAATCCTCAAATATTGAAATATAAGGTAGTTTGTATTTAATTTGAAATAATTTTGCTGCAACAAAAAAATTTTCAGTTTTCACCTGGATATGCCAGCTATCATCAGTTGACCTGTGGAACAGCCATAACATTGATTAACTATGCTTAGAACTTTATTTACAGCTTTTTTACAGTAAATTATTACTCTAAAGGTGTGATATAAATTTTATTATGTTGAAGGCCAGTTTAGCCAATCTGCGAAAGAAATTCGCGCAAAGTTTAAATTTGGCACATATGTTCCTTGGGGGGATAAGAAGAGGGTAATTGGAAGTGATATTATTTGGCTACTGTAAGTTTAAAGGTGAAAGTCGGGGTAACTAGATCACAGCTACCAGCCATAAAACACATCATAACTATGTTATATGGCTCATAAAAGGATAGCCTGATAGTATATAGTTTGTTGCGACTATACTATGTTTATCATTACATAGTACTGCAGTGTGCATGCTCACTGCTGAGTGCACGTTGATGTAGAAGTTTGTGAATGGGCAGTTGTTACTTCACCCTTGGGAGGGGCACAAAGTATTGTGATGTGCATGTCTGTTTGTCTGTCTGTCTGCTCACATAACTCGAAAAGCACATGGCCAAACTTAACCAAATTTTTTATGCATTTTGCCTTTGGCCATAGTTTGTTTCTGCTTTTATGGTGTTACTATACACTAAGTACTGTAAGTTTTGTGGATGACGTCATTTGTTCATACCGTGAGGTCAGTGGATGAGAATCAAGCATTGCGTTATTTTTCAAAGAACTATGCCAGATGGCGGTACCAGTTAGGACATCAGATAACTACAGTATGTGGTAGAGTTCATTGGAATGCGGCACCGGGGGCAAAGTCAGCTATCTATGATTGCCTTGTTTATATATTTTTGTGAATGGGCAGGTGTTGTAATATTGGACCTCGATGCAACTGATCTTCCGTCGATCGCAAACTATGTTGTCGATGAGCTAGTGCTGTCTGGGCAACTGCCAGGTGACTCCAGAGGACATGTTCTGAAGGCTCTGCTTCTAAAGCATAGGTATGTGACACCTGTGAATAATTGATAGACAATTTTTGTTTCATTAAAATGATAGATAAAGATGATAAGTGAACAGAGGTAACAAGAAGCAAGTAGTAATATTGTTGCTCACATTTTTTTCATCTATTGTAGCAGATAAATGACAGCATTACAAGGCTGGACCAAGACGAACCACTGCTGTGAATTTTTTTATTTGGAATATGTTCACGTGACTGTACATCAAAGATCGATCTCCAGGCACATCATTCTAGTCACCGTCTGGCGTGATTCATCGTGTCGAATGTTCACACCAGCACACACTGTTGCAGAATATATTATCACTTGAACAACCATGGATCCGTTCAGATATTTTGCTAACAAAAGTCTGTAAAGTGATATGGCCTATGTGTCTGCCAGCCAGTAACTTCAAGTTCTCTTTCAAATCAAAAGTAGATAATTCAGGTGGCTTGTGTAGACCGCGTTAAAATGTCTTAACCTGCCGGCAGCTAGCAGTCAGTTGCCGTGTTTCAGCTGATTGCATTTGTGTACATGGTGTTGTTGTTGTTGTTGTTGTTGTCAATATTCAAAAGTGGTGCTGCTCGATGGATCTAGGTGACTGTTGAACCTGATGAAAACCTCGGTCTCGCTACATTGTATTACATTCTTATTTGGGTAGTACAAATATAATGGTACTTCTGCGGATGAAGTTACCTTAAAATTCACTTGCAGGTATTTGTTCCCAAATGCAGCACAGCCATTTGTAATTCCATGTTGTCAATGGTGCTGAATGCCTGACTTAACACATAATAGGTGATGTTTGTTGTTGACATGTAGACAGCAGTATAGCCGTCTTGTAGCTGGAAGCAGCAAAAGTTTTAAATGATGCAGCACATTATCAGCATAAAATCGTCTATCATAACAACAAGTATGGCCCATAGTTATCTCAGAGATAATCTTTGCCAAATTCCACCCGGTGAGTTTGCGAAATCTGCAGTTTTTGCAGATCATCAGTAGGTTTATTTTGTAGCTTACTACTGACTCCTCATAATTTGAGTTATCTGCTGTTTTGATATTTAAAGGTGCTTATACTTTTAGTTGTTTTAACTGATAAAACAGACTAAATTCAAATTACAGGATTAGTGTAATTTACCAAAAAATGTAATAAATGTGATTGATGTGTGATGAATGCTGATGATTGAAGTTTGTCAGATTTTGTTAAAAAATGAATGCAAGCTTTCTGTAATTCCACATTGAAAGGTTTCAAGTGAACAGCTACTAAATGCATTCAAAATTTTAGAGGACACTATTGGTTCATAGAAATATATGCTTAATTAGATTGAGAGTCTAATCATTCATAATTTGTTAGAAAAGTTATCTTTAGTAAAACTTTAAATTAACATTTTTAATGCAGCAGCAAGTGGACTGGAAGGGCAATTGAAGCTTGAAATTATGTGGCCTGCATAAATAAGGGTTGCAGAAAATGACATTTATGCATTTATTTATAGATTTACCAATAATTTACATTATTTATTTGTTTGTTTGCATATGTTCAGGCATCTTGCTGATCAGCAACGACCAATTCTTCCACGAAATATGACCACTTTTAGCCTCTTTAACTTCAGTCACAGGTACTGTACTGCTGTATGTAGCAAACACAGTATATTGCGGTCTCTATTTCTTGCAGTTATTAGGCCACGTGGCATGCATTGAATATCATAGTTGCTGCCTGTTGCTATGGTTGCCACACATTTGTGTAACTTTCGTGGATCACAACTGTAAGCACTGCATAAATGGGCTGAATCGATTCACATGTCCCTTGAGATGTCAATTTGTGTGGGTTCAAGGAACCATGTGTTAATGATGGGGGTCCAGGTCCTCCCCCCACAGAAAGAGGCACTTTTAAAGGATGACACTGGGAATTTCCCATATGGTGCTGAGCAGCATTACTGACGGTGGGATTTCCCTGCATGAGTTTAGATCGGACATTTGTAGCGTTGTTATGGTATTTGAACTGGAAACTGAAGCCTAGGTCTTTTCTCGACACCGTACGAGTTCAAAATCTAGGTTTATTTGGATGAATGTTTCTGTGAACAATTGAAGTTACGCCACTTTGGTCTTGCCAATTCCGTAGTTTCCTGCCTGCCAAGTTGGGATATTTTAAGACCTTATTTGTGGGAAAATTAGCATGCCGCAATACACGTGCACTTAAGACGAGTTTTGTGAGAGTGTTGGGGGGAAATTTTTGTGCTACCTTGGCAACGATGAAGCAGCAACAGTATTGGCGGCAGTGCAAATGTAAATACGAAACAGTTTGTTTTAATGCGGTTTAAAAGGTTTCAGATACACGGTAAAACTTAACCTATTTTATAAATGCATAATAGCCAATGTAGCATTGATTCTTGTAGCATACTACCAGACTGGTTTGTCGTCTGTTATCTTTCAACCTTGCGATGATTTGTTCTGAAGAACCGACAGAATCTGAAACTGCGACTTTTAACCCTGAAACCTGCCGAAACCGATCGTAAACCAAAATTTTGGAACTGTAACAACACTAGACAGTTGCTGATGCAGTTGAGTGTCACATTGAATTTTACCCATGAAAAATCTACCTCTGCCCTCTGCGATGCAGTTTTTTTCATCAAAATCTTTGACCACTTGTTTGACGTGTCACTTATCCATTAACAAGTCGTGTGTATTGAATTTTAATATTTGTGGGTTTTGCTTTCTTACAGATTCTGATTTGTTAGTGTGAATGCAAGTTATGACTAAATTAGGATGATCAGCTATTGACTGCTATTTATTTTTTGATATTACTACGTATTTTGTATTTTTAGCATGATTTAATAAGTTTATGAGAGCGATTTGATGGTAAAATTGTCCGTAGTCATTCAACAAGTAACCTGCCAGTGCCGGCCGATGCGTCGCATCACGCTGAGAGCGAGTCAGTAGTTCTTCAGGTGAGCGACGGTATTGTGACTGATGAGACACACAAGCCGTCCGACGAACACACCGGCCACTCAAACAGTGTACAGGTGAGTAATCTTGGTTTAGCTGTCTCATTATATACTCTTGCCTGATTACTTTGATGTACTATGCATGGTGCATCGTTGAAATTCTCAATCATCATCTTTTGTCGCTAACTTGATTTGTTCTGGCATTGCTTTACAGTTAAACTGTGTCTCCAAAAAAGTATACCACCCAACCACCAATGATAATATTTTAACAGTAGTTGTCTGATTCCAGTAATATTTGGTACAAATATTACTGAGTTGATATTCCATGGAATTTTTTTTTTACTTTCCCATCTCACCTGTTTAGTGTACATACCTTACCTTGAGAAACTTTAGGAACCTGAAAATCACAGTGAGCAGTCAAGGAACGTCTTGTTGAGAAAAAAAACACATTAATTGAATTTTCATTTGTCAGTGATTCTGTTTTGGTCTCATAAGAAGCTCACAATAAGTGTTCAAAGTATTGTCTATCTGCATGCATGCATGCTGTCATTCGCTTTCTGCATTTGTTGATGGCTGCATCAATAACATTATGCTGCAGATTGCCAGACATAACAAGGCACTGCTTCAGCTGATAGACGCAATAAAACTATTCCTGTTCTTCCTAACTCGAAATAGCATGATAAAATTTAGCTGTTAATTTCAATTTCACAGTTGACTTCTTAGCATTGGGATATGTGCAGTTTGCTGCTAAATACATCATATTTAGGGTATTAAAGGTTTGCTAGGTAAGGTAAGTACACTAAACAGATTAGGTGGGAAATTAAATCATCACTCAGTGGCATATTCACTCACTAATTTTTACATTAAAATTATTGGGATTGGGCAATTACTGTTAAAATTATCATTGGTGGTTGGGTGGTATACTTTTTTGAGACGCAGTGTATTTATATCAAACTCTCCTTCCTGTCAAGTACTTTTGTTAATTATGGTAAGAAGCAGTTGTGATGTTCAATTCTTGCAGTCGTTCTTTCGAGTCACTTGTGCCAGCAGGGAGATGGCATTTGGCTAAAATTATTTTAGTTACAGTATTGTAGCATGTACATGACATTTGAACGTATTTACCCAAGCCGGTGGTAGCTGTGGCATATGGGTAGGTCGATAAGTGACACATTTCAGTTTATGTGTCTGTCCATGTTGTAATAGCTGTCAAAGGAGATATACTGCATAGCAGACATTGGGCATGTAGTGACCCTGGGGTGAAAAGGTCGAAAGAGAAGATGATAGGGTTATGAAGTGCAAACTGTATCTATGGTCTGTGGCGGCCAAACATGGCTTAGTATGCCAATACAACTGCACATTTTCAGTTATTATGTTATTTTACATTTGTTGTATAGAATACAGACCACGTGGACGTTTGTGTCAGTAAGTAAACTTGTGTCAAGTGTTTCTACCGCTAGTGTGATGTCGCTGGTTGTTGGTAGGCTAGTCCGAGGAAAGATGACAATGCAATGTCCAACATGACCTCACGTCAGACATGGCACGGTTCACTCGCGGCGTCAACAACACAGACACCTGTCACGTCTCAGCAGGCCGACTCTCACATTATGCATCGTATCCCACCTGGTGCTGAAGCCACTAACGTGCTCGTCGGTTCTGTCGAATTTTTGCCTACACCCGTCATGGCGTTCGTTCGTCTGCAGGAAGCCTGCGAACTGGCGAACTTGACTGAAGTTCCTCTCCCTGTCCGCTTCATATTTATCCTTCTCGGCCCGACTGGCTCGTCCAGCCTCGACTATCACGAGATTGGTCGTTCCATCTCAACGCTGATGGCTGATGAGGTCTGTACGATTTTTTGCATTGATATCGAATTTGCATTTTTCCTGAAATCGAGTCGACATCGAAATCGCAGTTTTGAATAACCAGATTTTTTACTTTTATCAAAGTAAAAAAATTTTTGTTGATCAGATGTGAACTGATTACTATGATAGTATTATTCATTGTCATAATTTGGCGTTCTGACATCTAAAACGAACGAAAGTGGAAATGATACGTTAAGGTGATCGGCATGATAACTGTAAGTATGTAAATTGTTATCAGTCAAGACTCAAAACAATCTGCGTCAGTTTTTTGCTTCCATTAATAATATGCTGTGGTGATGTTTGTCCTCATGGAATTGCACTGTTAACCATAAAAACAGGACACTAGACTGATGTCCGTAACTTCGCCAAATGCGAACCGATTTTCCAAATTCTTTTACTGGTAGACTTACTAGTAGATTTGCAATAAAGTCATTATTAAACATTCTACCACAGCTTAAAGGCATAGCTACACTACCTTATGAAATATTAAGGTCTTAAAATAGCGACAGTCTGAAATATGTATTGTGAAATATGTATTGTGATTATGATAAATCACAAAGTAGTGTAGCTATATGTTTAAGGTGTGGTGGGTGGGCTGTTCAGCTATCACCTGACTGTGTATTTATTGCTAAATTTAGTAGTGAAAAAAAAATTTTAAACGGTGAATGCTTGGTAAAGTTACAGGCAAAAAGGTTTATTGTTTTGTGTGCCCTGTTTACCTTGCAATGATCCTGCTTGAAGATGAAGAACTGGCCAGATTATTTACTTATGACGAACAGAAACTGTTCTTGCTTTTGTTTTGTTACTACTTTGAAGCACTTAGCACAACCCAGAGAGTCTCGAGAAAGAGTCCCGATTATACAAAAACTAAAGTAAATAATGAATCTTTATTTAACGGATATCACAAGTCTTATGCATTTGTTGCTGTGATTTAGAGATTCCACGAGATTGCATACATTGCTGACAGCCGCAAGGACATGCTCGATGGCATCAACAGCTTCCTGCAGGACTCGATTGTGCTACCCCCTGGCGAGTATGATGAGAAGAAACTGCGGCCAATTCTCGACATGGCACGTGAGCGGATTCGGAGCCAGCAAGCCAAGAAAGCATTGAGGAAGCCCAGCAGTGGTAATTAATCTGTTAACATATTTTTTGTCTTACTTTGGAGCTGAATAACTTGCCTTCTTAGTATTATGTTTTTTTTGCAGCAGATCAATAAGTTTGTCTGATTCTTACTGTAGCTCGGTACCGATATGTTGCGATTACAGTTTACCTTTCTCGTCAGCTACTGATAGTGTTGTTGGCATATTTTATACTCTTGTTTCCATATACACTAATCCGATTGTTTTCTGACTGTGGATATCATTGTTTTGCAGCATCACTGGAAAGGCGAGATCCTTACGGGGATCCACTGAAGCGAACAGGGCGGCTGTTTGGTGGTCTGGTCAACGATGTGAAACGTAGATTTCCTCATTATTGGACCGACATTAAAGACGGGTTGAATGTTCAGTGCCTTGCAACGTTCTTCTTCATCTTTTTTGCCTGCCTTTCACCGGCAATCACTTTTGGCGGCTTAATAAGTATGCTGTAGTCTTTGCTTTGTGTAAACAATTTTGCTATCCACATGTTATGTCTTTATTTGATCTGGAAATTCAGAGCTGAACAGCAATTAGTACTTTTTAGCATGTATGAAAATAAATAGGTGTATATGTTTCTTTTAGTGCTTTGTCTAGCAGAAACGATATTTGATGAGCATTCAAGCCTGACACAAACCTGCTACAGCTATCCAAATATCCTGGTCCTCCCGACAGAAAGGGGCACTTTTGAGGGATCACATTAGGAATTTCCCACATGGTGCTGGGCAGCATTTCTAGTGGCCTTTACGGCGGAGTTCCCCGCATGCATTTAGATCGGACAGTATTGGAAACTGATATCCAGTGTTATCTTTCTAGTGCCTAACCCTGACATGGCTGGTTACAAAAAGTAAAAAGCGACAACGGACAAGCAAGTATAAGTGTACTCCTAATACTAATACCATTTGTGTGCAATCAGCTTTCTGGCTTTAACTTATCTTGTTAGGTCGCGTCATCCGAAATTGAATCTTTCAAGATCACTAGAACAGTTTTTGCAGGCCAGATGAGACCGGTTTTTACTGACTCAACCAATTTAGTCACATCTGATCAGTCCTTTGATGCTGTTTGATGGGCGATAAACACAGATCATCTACTGCGATAATCAGCATGGTGACCCAGAATAGGCTGGATTAGATTATCTCCGTTTCATCTGTTTGACGTGCAGTGGAACTGTGTGTGGAATTTGGTTGGCACCGCAGCATGCTATGGCCAACCACAGTGGATGCTAGCATAAATCTGTCATTGTGGTTCCAACAGAAGGTTGTAGTTAGTTACAGTGTGGCCAAGAGGCACAGTTGTTTACCAGTTCATTTAGCCCAAAGATTGACTGGAAGAATCTCTAGCTGAGACACACCTCCAAGACTTCCACATTTGGCTATGATCAGAAAGAATTTTTGCATGATTTTTTCTTACACTTCTTGCTGGACTTAAGATGCCCAAATATCCACATGTTGTTAATTTTATTGTTTATTTTGCTATTCAAAGTTTTCTTTTTGACCTACATACAAACACACAAGTGTATAAATGCACCAAATCAAGACCAGTACCGCAATACCTTCCACAATTCCACACCGCAAAGAGTTGGCATTTCCAGTCATTGTGAAAGAAGTTATTTCTCTGGTTGACTGTACATTGTAGTTACAGGAACCTTACTAATATCCAGTTCATGTGTCACGTCGGTTGTGTTTTGATAGTACTGAGTGTGTGGTTGTGACTGCAGGCTCAAAGACTGACAAGCTGATGGGCGTGAGTGAGATGCTCCTTTGTACGTCGATCTGCGGCGTTCTGTTTGCTCTTTTATCTGCCCAGCCTCTAATCATCATTGGTGCAACCGGACCGATCATTGTCTTTGAAGAGGCACTTTATAGAGTAAGTCATTGATTGTATGTATTTTTGGCCCCTGTATTCATTCATTGCTAGTTGTTTTGTAGAAGACAAATATTCTTTTTGTGTAGAATTGTATTATTATTATTATTTTATTTTTTTAACCCTCGGTACCTACTGATCCCGAGGGAGTCTAAAAATTATTAAGATAGATACAAAAGATGGGTACGATCATTCAGTCAGTGCAGTCATAGGTCGGCAGACTATCATGAAGCAGTATGGCGTTGAAACGTTGCACGA
>Ga0209782_1001802_pt1 | contig 11533 bp, 7 predicted proteins | sample WorMetmaBAHAMAS1_FD_187390 | JGI IMG/M metagenome (GOLD analysis project Ga0209782, IMG submission 187390) | Marine gutless worms symbiont microbial communities from Max Planck institute for Marine Microbiology, Germany - Inanidrilus... | ecosystem: Host-associated > Annelida > Digestive system >... | reverse complement strand
CGCATTTGCATTGTCTAATGTACGCTGTGTTGGGTGACTACATTTCTGGAGTGAGGCGACGTCGGAACGTTGTGACGTGCAAAACTAGACTAGCCCCCAGGATGAGAAACAAATAATATTTATCCTGAACTTCAGCAAATTTCTGTAGTTTGCTCCTCTGATACATTCTGAAGCAATCTCTAAACTTCAAGAAGTTAATATTGGTTAGGTGAATTCTAGCAGAAGCAATACTGTGGCTATGTTGTAATTTTATTGTTGTTATCCCTAAACGGGGATGTCTTAAGCTCATGAGCCAGGTAACAAAAAAATTAAGGATTCATCCAATCATTTCAAAAATGTGTAATCATTCTTAATCACACAATCTGTCACAGCTAAATTTTTTTAACTGAAGCGCAGACATGGGAATGACAAATCTGTACAGCATATCATATACACGCTTTAAAATCATCTCGCACATAACACCTATGAAAACTGAATCACTAAGCTTACACTGTCAAACACAGTCACATACAAATACATTTCACCAACAAAACATACTTACTTCGTAATACCACGATTTGTTGCAACAATCAGAATCGGCGCCATGTCGGATTCCAGAGCACGGTTTAAGAATGAGAAGCATTCAATGTCTAGCATATGAACCTCATCAATAAAGAGCACCTGTTACACACAAAAAAAACGCCTATAGTGGCACACCTATCACAACTGTACATACAGAAACTGCAGGGTCAGTCTCTGTATAACAATTTCATTAAGTTTATAAATAAAAGATGGTACAAATTCACTGTAAATTGTCAAAGACAGAAACAGCCAACACAATTCTCCCGGAAAACTGGCTAGTACAGCAACTGTTTATCAAAGTATCGAAACGTTTCTGCTAAACAAAACAATTTTGTTAGACAAAATCACAGACTCCAGGAACAATCTCGGCTTTTCCCTCTTCTCTCCATTCAGCAACTTTTGCATTGATCTGCTCTCGTACTTCGGACTTTATCTCACCCGTGTCACCTGCCAGCAAAAACGTTAAGCCAGTCAGAGGTACCATAACTGTTATGCATTAATGCTGACAAAATCATGGTTATATATGCTACAATACTAAGCATATATACCAGATATTTAATGGATTCATCTTGATAAAATAAACAATGGTATTCTGGTCTGGTTATTTTTCATACGTCTAGCTAGCCATGCTCGAGCAAGTTTTAGGTCTACAGCCATAGCACATTAGACCTGGCCTATCTTGGTTCCTGTAATGTGCAAAGAGCTTAAACAATTCAAGCGCTACTCTACTTGCCAGCTGAGGTTAACACTGTTCTGCACCTACCATCTGAACACATCGTCTTAAAGAAGTTCTTGAAAGACAATCAGACAGTCTTCAAATTTCTGCTCACTAAAACTAATTTGATTTCGATTTTCAACATCACTAAGAAAAAGTTATAACCTTACAGTGCTACAAAACTGTTAATTTTTAGTGCGAGATGTAATATATACATCTCGCGCTTATGCTATGATGCCAGTGTCCGTCTATCTGTGACGTTTGTGCATTGTGGTCACAGGGTGCAATGGATCCCGGATATCTTTGCATGCTTGGATAGATGGATGTCTTTGCTACTTACTAACAATGCCTCACCCAGATCATCGGATGGGATGATACCAGGATTTCTGGTGGAAGAGGGCGGGTATGGAAAAATTGGTAATTGTAGCGATATCACTTATTTAATTACTGAGAGTCTGGCATCACGTGACATTTTTGTTATTGTTTACATATGAACGATGTTGATATTTAATTTAATTTTATAATCTAATGCATTATATCTGAAGAATGGTTTGTGCTAGAGCTTCCCACATCTCGCGCTATGCTAGCCCTGCTAGGATCTTTTTTTATTGTTGCCACCATCAGCAGCATTGACATCATCATTAAACTGTACTGAAAAGCATTAAATACGACAATATATATGGGGTGTCTAAAAATGTGCTAACTATGGCTTGCAATAACTCTGACAGACTTCGTGGTGGACTACTGACGCTCAAGGCCGGACGGCATCTCTCGTTACCCTCTATACAGATTTCACTCAGTCCTAAATGCTGGCTTTCTGAGTACTATCCAAGACATAAGCTGGAAAAATATCTCCAAAATTACCTATTGTGTGTCGAGTGGGACGTTAAACCTTAAGTTAATCAAACAACCTCAATGCTGCTGTGATGAGTTCTAAACACGACCTGCACTGGATGACAGTCTCAATAGCGGACACAGATTCACATTTTGTGTTTAGTCACACTGCTGTATTAATGGTACAGCTCTGTCTAATGGCTCCATCTTACCTTGCAGACATCATCTGACAAATTGCTCACTGGTCACCTAACTGTCGGCTCATTCGACAATTGACGTTTGGTCACTAGGCATTCCATCACATTGGTCCATGAGCATAAACAGCCTACCGTCAATTCAGGCTGCAACATTACTCGAGAAAAACTGAAGACCTTCCTACTACACCATTTGAACATTGTCGACCACTAATCTAACTCGGTTCATTGTATCATCTCATGAAAAAACTCTCAGACTATGTAAAGTGCCCCTGCATCATATCTGCGATGCTGTCAGTCTAGTCAGTATGTTCTTAATGACAACAATGGCGAAAGTAACAGATTTTAGATAACTTCTGGTATGCGGCATGTTCGGATCTTTTAACACAAATTGCAGAACAGTATTAAACACCTAATTCTTCTTGTGTGATATGTTTAAGTACCGGTATTTAACAATTTGCATGATATCCACTGAAAATCATAAAAACAGTTGACATATGTGACAGTTATAAAAAGCCAAAGTTTGTGCATATTTTGAGAGCCGAGACACATGTAAAGTAAGTAAGTATGTGAGGAGTACTGCTAAACTGCACTATCTAACAAAAGTCACAAAATGCTGTGGTCCCATAACTGACAAAAAATGAGTCTTCAAATGCCGTTTGAATTGTGTAAGAGAGTCACATTGTCGCAGTTCAGCCGGCAAAGAATTCCAGACCTGTGGCCCAGCAGCAGCAAAACACCGATCACCGTAACTGTTCCATGTACATTGGACAGCACACGTCAGTGAATCTGATGAGTGGAGTCCACGCGGGCGGGCATCTAAGCAAACTTAAGAATGCAAGGAATTGCACACATTTGTACAGAACTAAATGTTTAAAAACGAATACACCAACGTTCACCATACGCACCGGAGAACAGTGCAAGGAAACCCTGCGTGCGACTATTGATGACATCAATCTCATGAAGCGTCACAGTATGGACCACCTCTTTGCGTTTCTGCAGCTCACCTTCGGGACACTGGACAAATCTCGTCTACCAACATAATCACACCTGTTAAGCATTATCAAGAAGAAGACAAACTATCAAACGACTTCTGATAATGTGTTCTGCAAACTGCTAGTATTCTCAAGCAGACAAGTTAAAACAAAATAGTAGTTACCATATTCCAATGCCAAAATTAAATGCAATCTACAGAACACCTTGTCATATTATAATTACTAACTACATATTCAAATGTACCAATATGAAATTCACTTCAAAGTAAAGAAAGATTGACTAGAATTAGGTACAGCATGTTGTCGATGTTAAAGCAACTGTCAGAAACAGGCTAAATACATACGTACTTCCCAGTGTCTTATGAGAGTGACAGTATAAAAGGTTAATTTTCATCAACTTACGTTGGCAGCCATGGCATCGTAGTCACGAGCACGTGTAAAGGAACGGCCTAGCTTTGTGATCTTGCCAGTGGCCTTGTCAATCGTGATAATGTCACTGTATTACACACGCATTAAATGCACACATTCCGAAAGCAAACATTTAAGAAGATACAAACATTATTAAAATATTGCTGAAATAATCATGCCAGAATTTAAATAATTTGTAAATTTAAAATTATCTTCGTCCATACACTTTTTACCATTTACAATTCAGTCGACTGACGAAATGGCTTGGCTTACAACATGCATGGTTTCTGTCGGTCTGCAACATAGGTGTATTGTGACTATTTATCTTACGATTAATTAACTAACTGACCTAAAGCTAACCAAATTATGTACAAACATACCCGGCTTGCACTTTCTCTTTGGTGAGAGCCTCGATCATTTTCTGTCCAAGATCATAGACGGTCTCCATCTCAGTTGTTTTCATTGTAACCTTTCCAATTTTTGCTCCCTGGAATGAACAACCAACTGCAATTTATTTCCACCTCCCACCTCATTACTTAAACTTGTGTATAGTCAGACATCAACTTTCAATCAGCATTTCAGTTTTACCTATGCAACACTATGCCAGTGTGGATTATCTACAGCCCTGTTTCTGTCACTGTCACAAGCCAGTACTGTGTTGAAATTATTGCACAGATCGAGCCAGTTTTTGGCTTACAGGCTTCCCTTGATCTATCCTACAATTTGACAAAGGAAATATGGGTATTTCCATACACTACAGTACTTCCTGTACCAAACTCTGGACTTAAAACAACAAATTTCATCGTAGGTAATCAACTATCGCAAGTGTTGTCAATAGATGATGCCAATCAACCATCACCAGTTTATGACAGTGAGTGTTTATCTTTGTGTACAACACTAAGGGTATGTCACAGCATGTCACGCAGATCTGCCTGCATTGCAGCCAATAAAACTTGTTCACCACAGCCAAACAAAAGTTCAACGAAATGTAACAATATCTTAACTGGCTTAAGTGATCATCGTAAACAAATTTGCTTCTAACAGGTAGCTTTGTTTTTCCACTCTCACAACTTCCAAATTAATTTACAGCATATAAAAGAAAAGAGCCTTTAATGCAGAAAGCAAGGCATGTTATCTGCCACATATATTATGCTGCAAGAATGCAATGGCCCTTGCCAGTTAAACAGTTATGATGTCAAACGATGATCAGATCATAGATCACCAAAATACCACAAGACTAGTCATACTACACAGACAACATCTGAGCTATGGTGTTTGTCTGGAGGTAAGTGAGTAAATTATACGAACTGTTCTGTGCTGTATTGTATACGACAGTTGTGCACAATCATAAGCACACTTAGATGACCAGTTCTTACAGTTCTCTGGATTGGGTTTTGTCACACTGGGTTCATTTCACTGTGCATAGCCTAGATTTAGTTGTGTTTATCTGTGTGTATTTTGTGTTTTTTCATACTGCATATATGTTGTGTTATTGTCAGCACAGTGGGGTGGACCTAATGGTATTGAAGCCTGGTCCTTATGACATCTCTTCCTTCAGTGCTGTAACACTGTTGGTTGGGTCTTTTGACCCATAAACCCGTCCCTGATATGACCTATAATGTGTTTGGTGGGACATTAAACCTTGCTCAGCTTAACCTAGTCATACTACTGTAGTACTATTATTAATCAACAGTCACCACCTACTCCCCGAAGTATTCCAGAAGGTAAAAATTACCTTCTCCATCAATAAACACATTATGTAGAAGCAGCTACGCACTGACCTATCAGTGTGAAGTCAACGAACCAAAAAATAGCTAATGCAAGCATCACACGACATCCGTTACGCAGACAGAATCACAGGATCACGTCACTCAAGCACCAATGTATGTATGTATGTTTGTATGTATGACAGAATTTATAACGCGCTAAACGCTAACAGCCTAAGCAGTCACGAGTGCACGCCTGTAGGCCAAACTAACCGTCCCAGATGCAGGTCGGTCAATCTGGATCTCAACAACTTCTCCTTCAATGATCTCAGTCTCTTCCCTAAGCAAAATATACCAACATATCTTAAAGCAGATGGTGGTGCTCAGTTACCATATATTAACGATGCAACAAAAGATAATCACGTGCTTCGCATAGTACTAAAATCATCGTCGACAAAATTCAGCTCACAAAATCCATACTAATAGTCTAATATTATCAAAAGTGATCTGAGCTCACTTACTTAATACGGACACCAATCGATTTACGGAACGCCTGTGTCAAAGCTTCAGTCTTGCTCATCTCCAGTGAAAATATCTCACTGCCGGCAATCGAAGTGAATGGCGTGTCAGCACCAAGTGCCTGTGCCATACCTTGATCACAAACAAAGTCAGCATAAAACTGTTCGACGTGTTCGTAAAAATAACAATCACTCGTACCAGAAAACCAACACAGACTATGTATGGCACTGATAAAACTGACTATCAAAAACTAACACAACATACCCATAGCTATTGCTGTTTTTCCAGTGCCAGGATGGCCAGCTATAAGTATTGCCCGACCAGCAATCTTGCCCTCTCGTATAACTTCCAGTATTATACCGGCAGCACGTCGAGCTGACACCTGTCCCACCATGCCCTGTGATACTTTCCGAGCTTCCAAAGCATCATCCAATCCCAGACCACGAATATGTGAGTGAGCACCTGTATATACAGAAGTTAAAATTAGAACTCAAACATTCTGTGCAAGTTGGTTCAACGTAACCTGCTACATGTACAGTCCATAATCAAAATACTGCATGATGACATTTTCTTACATTTATGCAAGTCATTATTATTCTATGTACCGAGTATATTATAGATTTTTGAGGTACATATAACATTAGCACAAATGTACTTATTGCGATCAGGATTCAATTTTGCTAGTACATATTTTTGGCCTAGAAATGCACAAAAATTTTTAGCCGCACATATTTTGTGTAAAATTGTTCAACAGATCAAATACTTTTGCAAACAAGTTTAAATAACAGCATATCAAAAACTAGTGTTGTTATAGTTCCCAAATTTTCATTTTTGGTAGACATTGGCAGGTTTCGGGGCCAAAAAGTGGGTTGGAAAGACCGCAGCAAATAGTGGGTCTTGAAGTTATGCAGTTTCAGATTCGGTTTTAGTTGTCTTAAATGGCACGTCCCCGAAACTATAAGTTTTAAAAACTGCATGCCCTACTGCTTCTAATAATCCACTCAAAAACAACAACCAATGTCAATAAAAATGCCAAAGTGAAAAATGTTGTCTATTACGTATTTATAAGTAGTTCTCATCAAGTATTTGAAACTTTTTCCAAATGCATATAACATTTGGTTATTATTATTTTGGTGTGTTTGGTGCCCATGCCATTTTACTTGGTCCCCAGTCAGTTTGGTCCCACTTCAACTTAAGGATCGATATAGAACAGTCACTTCTATAACTGACGGAAACATTAGTTTTAATAAATTCATGACATTCATCTGTACAGGTTTGGCATATGGATGAGTCTTAAAACCATAAATTATGCTGGAAAAACCTAGGTTACAATGATGGATCAACTCTGAAAAGTCCCAGGTTTTGGTTTAGGAAACTGTAACAACAATAAAAAAAATTCCTAATAAAAATATAAAAGTTACCTATTCGCTCTATTCTTGTAATTTCCCGAATCTCCTTCACTTGTTGCAGTGATGTCTATAACAAAAAAATAATTTAACTATATATGTCAAACACAAACATCACCATGAAGCAACCAGTACATTCAACAACCATACATGTGCAACTAGTGTTTTTTACAACATCCATTATAAAATCTATAACATAAAATTCAGACTACCAACAGCATCATCAATGCAAAAGTAGGCAATCCTATGAGTGGCGGTCTTAAATTATTCTTGTCTAAATTAACTATGGTTATGGTTGGGTTAATTATATTAGGGGTGTAAAACAATTATAGATTTTTCACTTCGATTTGTTTTATCGTTCTCATTTTCGATTTCCAAAAATCAATTATCATCTGTGAAATTTAATTACAAGACACTGCCTGTGAGCCCAGTTTGCATGATGCTGTGTTTTGTTTAGCTTTTTTAATATTGTGACCGGCAGATGGACGGATGGAAAGACAGATCGCATATACTATCAAATTCATGCCATAAGTGATAAAGTCTGACATTATGCAGATTATTTCGGGTCATGGCTTTTGCTGGGCATTGCTTACATAGAATAATTAAGATGTGTTTAAAATTTGACTGGAACCCAGAGTTAGTGGTGGTAAAAAATGGCATTGATCATTATAAGATCACATTTTGCAAAGCATGTGCAATCGATTTAAAATGGATACAGTACATTCGGTTTAAAATGTAACAGTTGTATTATGGAGTCACCATAGGAGATTAACCTTTCACCAAGATTGAACCGGGTGCAATGTATGTCGTAAGAAAACAACAACAGCGGTGATCATGTGATGGCATGGCTCACCGCAAAATCTTGTTTTGTAAGCAAAAAGTTTCTGCATTAAAACACTTATAACACGTGATAACAAAATATCAGCAACTGTAGACAGTCTTTGTCATTTCTAACCTTTTAATATCGTTCTGCGGATAACAACTCAAAGTCATATGCATTCGCTTACTTGCACAAAGTTGTAAAATGATTGATGGTACCAGTAGTCATGCACGCCATCAACCGTTATACATTCCAGAATCAAATAAAACTAGAAATGCGTGGCAAAGCCTAGCGTACAGCCCACTCGGCACCCCCTAGCGTATACTATTGACACTCACTCACTTACTTATTGCCACCTTGCCTAGCATCCCCGCCCCCGACTGAACGTATCTGAAGTCACCCCAGAAAAATTTTTGACGCTGACTGTACAACTTCTTATGTCTTAAACTCCGGGGTCACTGAACCGAATTTCACCAAATTTCTACAAGGTGTACAGAAATGATTGCCTATTACTCTGTTGAAATCAAAATTGCAATCTTCCACACCGTTTGGAAATGCCAACGTGACGAATGAAGATTGTCATCAAACTGCGGGCAAATTGCGGCAAAAATTGTGCATTTTAACAGCGTAAACTCCGAGATTACTGGATGGAAGTTCACCAAATTTGGATACGATGTATCCTGATTATTGCCATTGAACCTTTTGAAAGCAGATTTACGATCAGCCAGTACATTGTTCGAATGCCGAAGCAAAGTGTAAATTCGTTCCATGCGACGTTTGCGAACATCTCCCATATCTAACTGGTTGCCATAGCAACATCCCTTGGGCAACTACCAAACAAATATTTGGAAAATCATCCTCACTAATACGCCTACCAAACCTGTAAAGTAGGTCAAGGTAGGTCCAGGACATTCTGAGGTATTTGGCATGATATGCCGATTTTTGCTGTATCGCCACAAATGGTATATTGTTAACAGGTTTCTGGACCGAATGTCACGAAAACTGTACATAATGTAGAGAAATTCATTGTATCTAATCTTTTGAAATCGAAATTGCGATATTGCAATCCATTTCCGAATGGCAGAGCGACAAAATAGATTGGTCCGTAAAAAAAACACAGATTTTTCGACTAATTGGTTGCCATGGCAATGTACCTTGATGAATCAAAAAAAGGAGGTCCAGATTGGTCATCTGCGAACAAATACCTATCATTTGGTGCAAAGATTGCAAAAATCGGTCCAGCGGATCTGGAGATATGTCGGCTTCGAGCGAAAAAGTCCGGTAGGACACCAAACTGGTTGCCATGGAAACGTCCATTGAAGAATTGGAAAAACTGGACCGGATCGAGAAAATTCACACAAATACCGCCCATTTGGTAAAAAAAATCGTGAAAATCGGTCCAGTAGATACTGAGATAGCTTTTCTCATAGTAAAAAAATAAAAAATAAGAAATTAACGCAAGCAAAATATAAGTAAGTAAGTAAGTAAGTAAACGAATTATATAGCACCAGGTTCTAAGAAGAATCAGGGCTCATGCACGAAGATATTCTAGGCAAGATGGACAGCTGAAAGGGGGCAAGCTGACTCAAAATAAAATGTCGTTAGATGACGTCTGAAAGTAAGAAGTGACTGCGATTCATGGATTGATTAAGGTAATGAATTTCAAACTCTCGGTGCAGAAGATTGAAAAGCACGAGATCCAAATTTTAACTTATGACGGGGGACTGAAAGATAATGATAACTAGATGAGTGCAGACACCTGGTGGGTTCATGGTGTTGCAAGAGGTTGGAAAGATATGACGGGCGACCAGTATGCAACGCTTTAAAGGTCAGTAAGTTTACCGAGCGGGCTAAAGTATATTTTTTTTGTATTTGATAATCGATATTTATAATAAAAAAAATTTTTAACAAGACTAATTAGTATAGGTTTATACGTTACCATAAGCCAGTTTGAATAATTTAAGATTAAGTCTGCCTAGATATCAGCAGGCTGACATGCAATTTCAGTATACCACTCACTCCATGCCAGGAAATATATAATCAACACTGACCTCTGCCCTGTTGTGTTAGAAAGTATTAAGCAGCAATAAATGACGTTGCAGTAAGCACTCAGAAAGAAGAAGAAAAATTTATTTTCCACAAACAAAAATATAGATAAATACATGAAATAATCAAAATAAGTTTGTTTGCGGAAGGCTGCGTGAAGGGCCAAAAGGCCATCAATGCTGGCCACCTTTATATGTTTTCTAATAATTAGTTATGATTAGTCCAGACAGGCAGAGACAGACGAACAGATAAACGGACAGACAGATACGAACATACATACAATTAACACTGTCGCACATGCACAATATTATAATTACACATCAGCTGGTCCACTATTTATTCTAAACCTTTAACACACAAAAAAACAATTTTAACTAACGCCAATCAATGTTATGAGAATGTCTTTTAAGTACATTTTAAAAACAGTTTACAGTCATATTATTTTTTAGAAAATTCGGTAGAAACACTAAAGTGGTGGTAAATGGGTAAATAAAGTCTGCCATGGCACTACACGACCACAAAGCCCGACTGCACACAAAGCACAATTATGCTGTATGCAACCCCAAAAGATATAGATTAAGATTTAATAACACTTAAGAAAGCAAAAAGTAAAATGTACCCTAGTGAAAGTACATCATGTAAAATGTATTTAAACTAGAATAAAAGTGCCTAGTAATTTCACATAATCGAACAACGTGCAGTCGTGTGTGCAGTCGTGGTCCAGACTATGCGGTCATTGTGCATCAGCTTTTAGTGAGAGAGTCTCACTAAAAGCCGACCGCACGACCGCACAGTCCGGACTGTGCAGTCGTGTGCGGTCGTGTGGTGGGAGCACGCTAATTATGACCGCCGAGTGCTAATTATCTGCTGATATACCGTTGGCACTGTCATGACCGCACAGACCGACTGCACACTGTCTGCATATGCATTGCCTTAAGACAGATTTAACATCCAATGAAATTTCAGATTTCAGAATAGTAAACCAAAAAATGCACCGAAGACAGTATACAGTGTAGACGTTGTTGATCGTTCACAAAGACAGAATCAAATTAGGTAACGGGAATATAAAACAGTAGTAATGTAGCAAGTAATTTGAAATTAAATGAAACTGGAAAGAACATCAAAAGTAAGTTGGAGTTAGGTCGGGTTGCAACATCCATACTTAATTTAAGTAGCACTTAAATCCCCATGCATTTCAATGGAGATTTAAGGACTATACTTAAGTTAAGTATCGATGGTGCAACCCGACGAGGCAAATGGTAAAATGCGGACCTGCGGGGATGCGGGCCTGCAGTTTAGGGTTAGTAGGGTTAGGGATAAGGTTAGGGT
>Ga0209782_1001801_pt1 | contig 11534 bp, 8 predicted proteins | sample WorMetmaBAHAMAS1_FD_187390 | JGI IMG/M metagenome (GOLD analysis project Ga0209782, IMG submission 187390) | Marine gutless worms symbiont microbial communities from Max Planck institute for Marine Microbiology, Germany - Inanidrilus... | ecosystem: Host-associated > Annelida > Digestive system >... | reverse complement strand
CAGCAGGGGACCTCCCACCAAATCCTTCATATTTTTTCGTTCGTGATATGTGTCTTGCATTTTTAATCTTTAGGCTTTTACAGTCTCCCTCTTAGTGACCCCAAGTGAGCTTGCCCCCCCACCAGCTAAATCCGGCCCTGGTTAGCGATATCCTCGCAAGGATGTCACGAAAATGCTACGAGGATGCTACGATGAAACTGCTTCCGTGGAATTTAAGCTTAATGTAGCCGCCGCGACGGAAAGAAAGACAGACAGACAAACAGACATACTTATCCCAATACTTCACACCTCTCGCGCGGCGAAGTAACTTTGGCATTTTCGGCCAAACATTCAGCATGCAACCTATGTGCCAGCTAGAGTCACTATCCGCGTTCAACAGCAGGCTGAAGACATACTTGTTCCGCCACTGCTGAGAAATTGTTTAACTTTGAATGACATTTCTATTCTCAGTATTTCCATTTTCCTATTCTTTCCCCTGAACAGCGGTCCTCGCAACAGTTTTAACTTATACATCATCATGAATGAATGAATGAAGATTTAATGGTTTAATGATGATGATGATTATCATCATCATTATAGACATGTTTAAAGTGGCCTAAAACCCTAACCATAACCCTACTAACCTTAAACCTAACCCCACTCACCCTACTAACCCTACCCTACTAGCCATAACCCTATTTAAACATTTGGCCAGAAATTTCCACCGCGAAGAAGTGACAGGATGAGCGATATGAACGCCCCGTACCTTGGGATCTCTGCCGTGCTTGTCGATGAGAGAGATGACAGTGCGAATGTGTTGTTCCTTGATGACGTTGAGCGCCTCCGGACTGTCGATCAGCACACAGTGCAGCACGTCCAGCACACCTAGACGTAACAGGAAGCTCAGCAGATGTTGAGATAGCGTGACATGCGAGCCGCTGGACGCGGAGATAGCATGCATTGCCGCCATGTCCAAATGCTAGCCGTACGTCTCAAACCATGGATGTGAATCATGTTTTTTGACGTTTTTCTTCGCTCCAAATTCGTACACAGTAAACGGAAAACTCACGTTTTACCTCTTTGTCTTGTTTAACCCTCTAATTTCCGAAACGCGGCGCTGATGTATATCGGGGAAATTGTTGTCGACATTTTTACATCGCATGTACTAGCTTTATCAGTCGCTCTTGGTTTGTGGAGGGCCGTCCACAGTACACAAACTAGAAATGATGGCGCGCATACCAAAGTGACTCGCCCGTTCTTGTGCTGTTGGTGCCATCTGGCGAATACAAACGAACGATCGATGCACGCGGTATTTTCACGCGTGTATATAAAATTACCTACGCAGGTGTCAAACACCTCTACGTCCGCATCTATTCTATTTATATTCCATCTAGTAGGCCTATATCAAACTAATAACACCTGCGAAGAGACCCAGTTTGTCGTGGTTGCGACCAATCACAGCAGGCTTATTTTCGCCATGTTATGGGGTGGTCACTGGACTCACTGTCGGCTGGCTCTGATACATGTCTAACGTCTTGCATACATGATAACTCGAACTAAGGAACATAATCTTGCACGTAATGTTATCTCGCTATCGAGTTATTAATATGGCAATATTAATTTGATTGGTTATTTGCATTAAATGGCTCAGAGTGGAACGATAAATGCAACGCTCGTTTGTTGTTGGCTTACAAAAGCTGCTTCTCGTTGAATCACAAAATATCTCCGTGCTACTTTCACAAAGTTTTTTTCCTGTTAAAAACGTTGACAAAGACACCTAAAACGTAAACAATGACAGAAAAAATACGTAATAACTTTTTTGCATTTAGGGTACGGGCAGATTTAAGTCCATGGTGATTAGAAAACTCGACTCAAGAGTCATTACTTATCTATCATACTTTGAGACTGATTACTCTGACAGCCAAGAAGCTATATCTGCAATCATTACTGCCTCTGCAGCTATAACACTGCATGTATAGTGAAGAGAAATGTGTTTAATTCATTAATAATTTAATTAACCAATCAATCAATCAATTAGTCAGTCAGTAAATCAATCACTCAATCAATCAGTTAAGTAAGTAAGTAAGTAATTGAATTATATATTTATTTAATTAATTATTTATTTATTATGCCATGCAAACAAAACATATTAGGCACGGCAAACAATTTGACAAAACTAATGTTTCAACAATACTTTACACATTAATTTTGTAAATAGCAGTAAGGGGCTCGGAGCACGCAAGCAGACAAAATTCTAATTCATGCATCACACAGAGCATATCAAAACACGACTAATGATTATAAACGCACAGTGTATTCCAAAATGTTCCAAAAACTTAGCTACCATATTTATTTTATCACCTTGACGACTGCACAACAACATAAGTGATTCGTGCAAAAAGCCCGTTCATCTAAACATAGCATTTTCCACCTCATCTTCACTTTTTAAATTTGTTCTTCAAGCGCAGCACCGAGATCTATCGGATCTGTCGCTAATAAAAATTTTGATGACATTGGAAGCCATGAAAGGGGACCAAAATTGTGTTGTTTACAAATCCATCTCTGTTTCGTGTATGTTATACTGATCGTTCCTATTACTTACTGACAAATTATAGTAGTATAGCTTTGACATTTCTACAACACAACCCAAGCATGAAAAATTTTGACCCATTAACACCTGTTAACAATTCTGGCCCCAAGTAATGGAACTAAGAAATATCAGTATTTCTACACTATCGTTTATTACACTACAAGTAATATGTATACTATCATTCGAACGTAAAATTTGCTTTTGTTGTAGTTAGTTTATTTCTGCATAGTTGTTAGTTATTTCTGTTGCTATGAAACTGTACTGTGATTTCCTAAATCGTACTGTAGCGTTGTTATGTCCAATTGTGGGCTTATTGTAATTTTGTGTTTTTCTGTGTTTTGTATTCAGTTTTGGACCATAAGGTTGAAATAAACTTGGCTTGACTTGACTTCATTAAAACCAATTACCTCCACTCATGTACCGTCATTGACTACGGAATTAGCTGTCTAGTATGAGGTTTGAGTCATGAATACGTGCTCTTGTACAAAATTATAAGTAGCACACATGGATACAGACTGACAAAATAATTACACACAGCCTAACAATAAGTGTCTTCAACTTTGTGCTTGGCTACAAAAAAGCTGGAAAGCATGCAAACAAAACAGACGAACAGGCTAAGGAACTACCGTGTGGTAACCATGGTAACAAGCAGGTGTTTTAGTGTGATCACCACGACAATTAGGTGTGCATAACGAAACTGACTACTAACTAACTCTATCAGTGACGGCGGGTGACTGAAAAAAACGCGGGAAAATGGAATCAAGCGTTGGAGACATTGACTGAGACAACTTTCGGCGATACCTTTCGACGATTCCTGTCCCTCCAGCCTACGCACTAGCCAATCAATGTGCTTAGAGGACGCAAACTGCGTACAGTTTCTATGGTTGCCCTGTATCAATGCCGCTGGACACACAACAGACGAACACAGTCGACAAAAAGTTTCTAATCTACATAGCCAATGAGTGAGGCCGAACAAAATGTGCCGATTTCTTTCGAATCGTTTTGCTGGAATTCTTATCTCCAGGTTTCGCTTTGCATTCTGTCGTGTTTCATTTACGTGAATAATTTCGAAGACACGATAGACATACGAGTTAGTTTAAATAGCTGCTATTAGTATAAAATTGTACATAATTGTATATAATTGCATATAATAGTATAAAATGAAATATTCTCGATAATAATTTGGCAAAAATTTCTTCCATTGCAGAAATCGGCACAAAATGACATCACTATCTATGTTAGCAACGTGGTTGGCATTCTCCAATGTCTGTCAGTCCAACCTGTCGACGATGAATCTTCAAGTCTGTTTACCAGCCAATCGAGACGTTTGGACGACGCAAACTGGCTGCAGTTGGCTCTGTTACCCTGGTTTATTGCCGCTGTAACAATTGCCATTATGTCATCCATCCTCCAACCCTTGCACTAGCACGCCTTTACACTTTATGTAATCAAAGACTCAGAGAATATACTTGTGCAAAAATACCAGCACTGCAGTTAATTAAAGAAATGACAACTATATTTTTATTAACAACAACAATTTTGCAAAAATAATGTTTACACATTTGCAAACCTGCTGTTCAGGTCAAACAATCAATATTGTCCTCATAACTGTGTAGCATGCAAGTTCAAAAATAACTAAGAAGGTACATCATGTTTTAAAAACACACCACTAGAATTTTTATCAGAGCTTCAGCAAATGAACATCCACTTTCAAAACTTTTTCACGGATAGAGTAAATTGTACAATCTCGATGTAAATGTAACAGAGATTTCCATCTCATCTTAACTACGTTGCTACATTAACTTGTGAAATTTGACAGTTTGAAATAGCCATAGATTGTTTTTTTGAAACACGGTGCTATGTGGGGCAACAATTAAACTCGATTAATTATCTATGTCCGTATCTTATGTAGGGCTACAGATTTCTGGTGCCAGTGCTCTGAGTGACATGCAGTGCTCTGACAATGTTGGTTGAAACTTGGATCTATAAAAAAACTTGCCCCAGTTGTTTTCAATGGTTTGGTTTACTCCAAAAAAGATACCTTTAAGAAAGAACAAAACTGAGTGAGTGTCCCTTACTGTATCTGTGGCACTACTTGAATGCAGCACAGAGTTTACTGCGACCAACCAGATCAACAAAATTTTTGACGCATGAACGTAAACATACAGTATCAGGGTTGTAGCTTGCCAGGGACTTAGGAAGGTACACCCAAAGAGTCCGAACCTCACCAACCACGACCAAAAGGACTGGTGAGATTTTTACAAATCTGTCCGATGAAAAACTTCTAAAGTAATGGGCCTCCAAATACTGTGGTTTGCTGCTGAAGTCATGGCGAAAAAACATGGGGGTTATTTTGCCCCCACTGGGCAAAATTCCTGGCTATGTCCCTTCATATTAATTTCATACTGATTGGCTGTCAGACGTACCAAGTAGCAGATAGAGATAGTTGATCATGTCATTCCACTTGGCGGCCGAATCTTCTCCGATGAGATGAGCTAGGTGTCGCATGCTTTTCCACTGGCTACACTTATCAATCGTCTCCAGTATCAATGCGATCATGCCCTTATCACAGACGCAATATTCACAGCTATCTATAAATACTCGGCGATGGTCAACTACATTATATTTATACAACACGTTATTTACATTTCACAAAGCTTGCAATGGGTGAAATAACCCTAAAGATTGCAGAAATTTAACAACAACAGTCACTTTTCATAAGGCCCTTTCATGCTGGAAATTTTTATTCCAAAATGCTATTTTAAAATGCAAGTCATGTGACTGCCCCTGCCCCCGATTTCATGTACAAGTCTATGTAATTTATCATTTAATTTTATGATTCAATTTTTTCACTCATTGTGTTGTAGGTTTACTTTCTTTGTGTAAACATGTGCTCTGGTCATGTGTTTTTATAATAAACTTATTTACTTAACTTGCACATGGCCCCATATTTCAAAAGTAAATTTCGCAAAATAGAACAAGTTCTATATCGTGAAAGAGTCAAATGTCCTGTATTTTGAAACAGAATTTTGAAATAAAATTTCCAGTGTGAAAAGGCCTTAGTATTGTGTAGCAATCACCATTTTCTGAAATATTACCACTATTGAAAATAGGGTTGCCCATTGCAAAGTAGTGAGCTATCATAACTGGGCACACTATGAGGGGACTGGAAATGTGGGAGTGGAAAATACAATGTGAGCAAATTGATGGGGTGGAAAATGCAGAAGGAAAAAATGGGAAAAACTCCAGTATTTTTTATTCTTGCATTTTCCACCATTGCTATCTACTCCCTTTGTTCTCCTCCTGCTTTTTCCACTCCTGCATTTTCCACTCCTACATCTTCGGCGCCCCCACAATATGCTGTCATTTACCCTGCTGCTACAAAAATACAGCCCACTGCAACTAAACACGTAACGTAATTAAAAACTCCGCCCATGTTGTAAACTCTGTCCGACGTTATGGTGTCTGGCAAATTACTGGACAGCATGAAACTAATAATTAAAAGATTGAGAAAATATCGTGGAAAATTTAACAATATTTAACTGTCTCCGTGCCTCGCGATTTAACAGTAGTTAGTAACACGGTGAAAAGTTGGGGAAACATTGGGAGCAAATGCTAGAGTACAACCAGGGAGAGACAGACACGGAAAGCGTCCAATAAATTTTTTTAAAATTAAAATGTAAGAAAAAATAGACAGTAAACATACTTCTTCCTGGAAAAGATCCTGTCGATTTCTCAGTGCTTTTAGACGCATCTGCTTCTCTTCAAAATCTGTAACATAATTAACAGCAAAATAACTATCACAATAATAATGTCTACATGTATATCCAGCACCCGTGCTAAATGGCCACAGAAGTTCAGCCACGTATTTTTTTGACTGCAAGTACAAAAGGCAAATGGCATGTAGAAGTTGATAATTCTATAAAAGAAACCAAATTTCTGTCAGTGTCAAATAGGGTTTGTAAGTAAACACAGGATTATTTATCCTGGATCTGCACTTTGCTAACTTTGGTGATGGACGAAAACAAGGATTTGTTGTAATTTGAGAACTGGTAATGTTTTAATTGGCAGATATTAAGTTACATTAACAACAGCACTCTTTTCCGGGGCAATTGAGGTAAACAATCAGTAGAAAGCTAAACAATTCTTGGTTTTATCATTTAGAGTAGCAACAGATGATGGGTTAGCAATGACTTTAGCTGAAAAAAAACATTTGTACTTTGCTACAGACGGTAAACCATGCCACACTGTTCCTTAGTACTAGCCGAGAATGGCTGAGAAAAGCGTCATCAAAATAACCTATTTTGCATCAAGTGAGATGATAAACTTCAACTAAGTCAATCGAAGAAACAGACCATCACCTTGTCACACAATTTTTACAGGACAAATGCTATTCCTAACACCCACCAGTGTCAAAGCACTAAAAGGTGCCTGAATAAAATAGAATACAACACAATAAAACAAAGCAAAACAAAATAAACTAAAATAAAGAAACAAAAAATAAAATAAATAAATAAAAATAAATTAAAATAAGTTAAAATGCAATACAATAAAATGATATAATATAAAATAAAAAGGTTAAATTAAATTAAATTAAATTTCTTACCAATTTCTCCGGGCGGAGCGAAGTAGTCAATGAGATCTTCGAGGGTCATGATAACCTCCGCAAGACTAATGTCCTCCCAGAGACGACTGTTTCTTCCATCAGTACGCAGCGACTCCAATGCTCTAAACCACAACAATGCACAATATTGATAATCTTTATTCACCATACAATGGTAGCAAACGAGAAAAAGAGAGAAAAAAAACCTTAACTAAGTCTTAATTAAATAGACAATTACTATAGTAGCAATTATACAATATAACGGTAAGTTGACAAACAACCAATTATTCAAGTCGGCAGTGGCTTTGTCCTTAAATATCATACACAACTGATTCGATGACATTAAAAAAATTTTTTGTAAAAATCTCTTTTTTTCTCTCTCACACACTGTGTCGTAAACTGTCGTAAACGTAAAGCCACGTTCTTACCACTCATCTCATCTCATCTCATATAAACAAAACTAAACTGAACTGAACCCGGCCAGAGTGTGAAAAGTTAAGCTAAACGCATGTAGCAGTTATGCAGTTAACTGGCCTCACCACTGCGTGTGTTTAGTGGGACGTTAAACCTTGCTCGACTCACTGCGGGAACTCACGTGCCATATGGCATCACACAGTGTTAACAGCCATCCAGCAGAGGTGATATTTCCGCTTTTACTCCAAGACAGCTAAGGTTGGTACATGATTTAGAAACCTCGTAAGAATGCAAGGCTGAGTTGACCTAGTTGGTTTGGTTACATACCGAGGTGGTACACCCACCATAGACGGTCACCCATCCCAGTATAAACCGGGCTAAACGTAACGTAACTTCGTTCATGCGACGAACGACGCTACCGCTACACCAAACCGCCATCATCTTGAGTTAACATGCAACTCACAATGCCAGTAGTGCCTATACAACAACCACATAGGTATATATTCCCACCAACCAGTAAGTCCGTTTGGCCAAATACTTCATATACCAAATAACTTTTGTCACGTATATGCTGGACGCCAACGGCGACTCTATATGTGGCCGTGTCGGTCTCCGATCTGGTCCCCGTGGACCGTGGTGACCTGGCAGTGCGAAGAACAGCGACAGAACTCGGCGAACGTAGCTTCCACATCGCAGCACCGGCCATCTAGAACAGTTTCTTACTTACTTACTTACTTACTTACTTCAGTCTTCTTCATCACCTCTCCTCACCCTCCATCTCCAAAGGACAGTTCCAGTGTGGCACAGAAACCCACCTCTTCCAGCAAGCCTATAGGCCTAACCTCTGAGAATCTTGGTTTAAGAGAGTATAAAACTGAAACTGAAACTGATTATAGTGGTTTTCGCGAGTTCGGCCACGGTTGAACGGCCGCGTTAAGCTGGCATTCCACGACGCCGACACCGACGCCGACATCGTCGCCGACATCCTCGCGAGGATCGTCGCGCGAATGTCGGCGTTTCGTTCAGCTTGCCGCAGGAATAACTTCAGGAAATCGCGCGTGTCGGACGTGTCGGCGAGGATGTCCGTGTCGGAGTCGGTGTCGGTGCCGGCGTCGTGGAATTTCAGCTTGAAACAGGCTGCGAGACTTATACGAACGCCGTTACTTACTTAACGAAGCACGAGATGAGTGAGGTGCACTTTCTGATGACGCGTGCAGATTTGTTCTCTTCCTCCTGGGCACGAGACATGGTCAAGCCGTCGTCCATGTGACCTTCCAGCATCAGGATAGCCTGGTACACACGCCACAACACAACAGACCGATTTCGTATAGATTCCTGTCCGGCGTTCACTGTCTATTCTGAGCATTTGCGAAAATTTTGTTTTCAGTTTCTTTTTCCTTTAATAGTTCTCGTTTTTTAGCGCGAGATGTAATATATACATCTCGCGCTTATGCTACGATGTCAGTGCCCGTCTGTCCGTCTGTCTACAGTCTGTGACGGAAGTGCATTGTGGTCACGGTGCATGCCGGAAAGAGGGGAGGGGTCATCTGGCGCTATGCTATAGCCACTGCTAGGCCCTCTTGTTTCAGTTCCGTGCGGCAGACGAAAGGGGGTATTCGATTAGACGAATCTGGATTGGAATTCCGTGAATGTATTAGAGATGCGCGCGTTTAAACTTGTACACGATAGGCTATCATGTACACGTTTACACAATTACACGATAGTGTACACGAATACGGCGGTAGTAACAAAATTTATTGCTAAAAATAATAAAACAACTACATCAGCCAGTAAAACAACGTGACATTTTGGCGACTTAATGCATAGAAGTGTGGCGTACACATTTACAAAATTATACGATAGGCGCATCTCACTATGTAATCCGAATCCGGATTTCTAAATCGAATATCTCCAAAGACAATGCTAGATCCATACAGCTTAATGCTGATTAAGCCTACGAGCATCGGATAGACGGTGAGTAAGTCTCACGACATACAAGAGATCATTTTGATTTTGAAGACGTTCTACCCAGCCAATGTAAAAGACTTAACTGAGAAAACTTCAGCTGGGTACCTGTCGGCGCTCTGCCAACCTGTGTCCAGCGTTGCTGGTTGGCACCACCTTCGCTCAGCTGGTCGCGGCGAACTGGACTTCCCCCGTGTCATCTATCCATCTATGGAGGATTTGTGATACTGTACATGCAAAATCGTTCGAAAGACGCTTCCGCTGAAGATTTCTACATGCTCCGAGTTTAGTACAGCACCGGCAATGGCGCGTCTCATGACAGGCCTGCGAGCAGCAGCAGCAGCAGCAGTAACAGCAGCAGCAGCAGGTGCCTAAAACCGGCCGTTTTATACTACTCCTGTGAGTTCACGAAACACTAACGCCACAATTCCGCACGTTTCTTTCAGACATTTCTCCATCACCACAATGATCGACTGCACCTTTTTCTCCTCGACACGGCCGACTCCACGCTTCTTGGTCTCAAACGTCTGGTAGGACAGCCAGAGTCCGGTCTTCATGTGCTGCAGGAAGACGAACGTGTCTCCGTACTTGATGTCGCCTGAGCCCATTCCCTCGTCCTCACGACTTTCAGAAAACTTGCGATCATCCTGGAACACACCATAGATGTAAAAAACGTTTTTTTACGTTTTTTAACGTTTTTTTTTATTTTTCATACGTTTTCTAAAATAAAAAACGTTGAAAATCTGACATGAACATTTCCACAGTTATTGGCCACGGGAAGTATACAGCTCGTTCTGATAGTTGCAACAAATGCAATAACAGAAGAGCCTAACGAACAGATAACAATATATAAATCATATAACGATTCTAATATTAGGAATATTAGGCCTATCGCTAGTAATTAATACAGTTTAATATTAACTTTATTGCTGCTTTCAACTTTGTTTTGCTTGGCCTATTATACATGTATATATTAGGCCTATAGGCATCTCAAATTTATCTGTTCGGCGGAAAATTACTGAGGGAACGTTTTTTTCATCTATGAAACACACAGTACCTGAGGCCTGTTTTTCATCGCCTACCAGAACCTAACAGGGCGTGGCTGTTAGTTGTTTATTTTTCACGCTAGACCAGTCAGCTTGCCGTATATTAATCACGTGACTACCATATGTTTACATACCAAACACCTTATACCTGGTAGGTTCTGGTAGGCGACGAAAAACAGGCCTCTGTTTTCACCGTCTTTCCGCTAAGCCTAACTTCCACGGGAGCAGTTTGAACAACTTTATTCACCTTGACGGTAGCAAACAGAAATAAAAAAGAAAAAGAACAAATAAACACAAACAAACAAACATTACAAACAAAATAAGAATACAACCACACATATAGACATCTGACGCAACAGAAACCAGATGCAATTTACGTTAACAGATTACGTTTCCTCGTAGCATCCTCGTAACACGTCCGACACACCCAATTGACTCGTAACATGCTAACGACATCATTGTAACATTCACTGCGAGGATGCTGAAAAAGAGGAAATTGCTCCCGTGGAATTTAGGCTTTAACAAAACAAGAAGCATTCAAAAATGTTGCGCCCATTCGCCACTGCGAGCCGTCGCATTGCCATTCACCAGGTGTCGCTACTGTCGCACGCCGCCTGCGCATCGATGTCCACAACAACAACGACAACGCGTGACAGAGGGGACCACTATGGCCCCATAGAATGGGCCCAATGATCAGTAAGGCGGTGGCTTGAGACTCGAGAGGTCGCGACTTCGACTCCCGGTCGTTCCACTGCCTAGCTAGCGGCGAGATGGGCTGCGGTTGGGAAGGTAACCGTAGGTCTGGCGTCGCACTAGCCATACGACACAGTCTCCAGTGGTTTACTATTCACCTACGGGCTCCCTACTCTTTAGAAAACGCGATCATCCTACAGCACACTCAATACGTGCTTTGATTAAGCTGGAATTCCACTACGCC
>Ga0209782_1001800_pt1 | contig 11534 bp, 5 predicted proteins | sample WorMetmaBAHAMAS1_FD_187390 | JGI IMG/M metagenome (GOLD analysis project Ga0209782, IMG submission 187390) | Marine gutless worms symbiont microbial communities from Max Planck institute for Marine Microbiology, Germany - Inanidrilus... | ecosystem: Host-associated > Annelida > Digestive system >... | reverse complement strand
CCCGTTAGCTGCAGGTCGGGCGCAGGACAGGGAAAGTTCGCCGGCCGCCGACGTTCTACCACTGAGCCAACGCCAAAAACAATAAGCCGAATCGCGTGTTTTAAAGATCTCAGCTTCAATCGTGTCGAACAGTATCCCTCACTTGTAAGATGTAAGGACAATTTTGTTAGAAACCGTAATCATAAACGACGAGACGCCGTAAAAAAGCGCCGCTAGCAACCTAACAACCAAAACACTCGCCATGATTGTTTACAAAAACGTCATCAATTACAATAAATAAGTAACGAAGTTTTATTTTGACTTAATCGTCGGCGCCGCACAACTCGTAACAGCTGCTATATTAAATACTTGCAAATGTCTTTTGAAGCCGTCATTAACTGACCTATTAGTATCACATAACAAAGATGTTAAAAGTCTGAGACCCTCGAGACCTTTTTGGTTTCGTGACCCAAAAGTATGTTCACAATCATGTAAGGGGGAAGAACCCGACAAATCCACGGGCCCAATTTTCACTTCAGTCTCCAGGGGGACGGCGCGTCACCCCTTGTGAGCCGCCGCGACGCCGTCACGAGCCCGACCGACGGCGCTGGTTAGTTACAGGCCCTGGCGTCCCGGGGCTGCACGCTGATTGGCCCCAGGGGGGGCGGTGGCGGCTCCGTGGGAGTACGCCACCGCAGCCCAGGGTCAGTCCGGTATGGCACGTACTACGGAGCGAATGTCGGAATCAAGAACGTACGGTTACCTGACTGACGTTGTCTCGTCTCCCACCGGTTACTTACAATCATAACCGTGTGGTTCTTGCTTTATTGGAGCCATAATTTTGGCATCGGCCTTAATTGCATGGTCAAGTTTAACATCTTGTTAAGCTGACACATGCACTGAAAAGAAATAGAAAGAGTTAATTGTCTGTCACTTATCACTATAATTTGTTCCTTAGTCAACACTTCAGCTATTACCAAGTCAACCTAATCCTAAGCCATGACAGGAAATTGACACAAAGAACAACAAAAGAACCAATTAATGCACATAACTGAGACAGTCAATCAGTCCTCACTGTTTTAATGTTATAATGTCTATGAGGCCACAGAACGCAAGGCCAAGGCCGAGGCCAGCTGTCTCAAAGTCGAGGCCAGGTTATTCTGGAAGCAGTGGTCCAGTGGAAAGTGTAAACAGTAAACAGAAATCCGAATGATGCACTGCCTAAGTGCCAGACTGAACTTAAATGATAAGTAAATTACAAAATGCCTAGACCTAGCCAGTGTGATTTGATTAGCATTACATTCATCAAGCATAAGTTAACACATTATTGACGAAGCCTCGACGCCAGATTACACGAGGCCGAGGCCAGAACCCCAACGAGGCCAAGGCCGAGGTCATCATCTGTCACGAAGCCGAGGCCAGATTATCTGGCCTCGAGGCCGAGGCCTTTTCAAGGACTTAACATCCCTGATGTCTATCACCTGTTTGCATAAATGCTTTCACAGAAGCTTAGATATCAGTTGTCTCTCCTTCACAGTTCTTTTCAACCTCCTTGTCTTATGGCATATCAGTGAACTTACCAGTCCAGCATCAGGACAAGCAGAACAAACAATAATGTGATATAGAACAGATACATACTGTATCCAGTTCTGACAGCCAAACATATAATTAAATAGATGTCTGCCTTTCCAATGATGGTGACACACAGGTGGATGAAGCCATATCCCTCAATATTTGCTCTTTTCTAGGATATTATTAAATTGCAAGCTGCAGATGAACTATGAAATAAACAGACTTTCTGGTATCAACTTCTGCTTTGTAACACTGGACTCAGCCATTTTACTTCTTTTCTCAGCCTTGAGTGCAAAATTTCACACGGAAATTTTAGCCTCCACTGCTTCACCCAATGAGATACAATATAACTTAAATTAATTTATGATCTCTGGTACTGATTTAGATGAGCAGAATATTGCCGTGCCTTGTTTTAAAGCAGTTAATTAGAAGATGAGCTGTCAAGCATCTCAAACCTAACTGTTGTTATTCGCAGGTGGCAAATATTGCTGCACAACAGTTCAACAAAGTCTAATGATACGAGTGACGATAACAAAATTCATCATTGTATACCAATAAATGCATGAACTCGTTTACAACAACATGATGAACACTTGACAGATTATGGAATGACAAAATCTGATGTGGAATAAGACACACCAGGAAACTGGTGTGCTCTAATTACTGCATTTTTACGATCTCTTCATTTCCAGCATTTATTCCACTTCAAAATCTACAACTAATATGCTAATAAATGGAAAAAAAGAAGTGGCTTTAGTGGCAACTGGCTAACTGAGGCTCAGCTGGAAGATAGCTGCTAAAATGGTGTGTGAGTGTGGCTGAGTTTCAGGAATCCAATAAACTATTACCAGACTGCATTGCACACAGAATAGATGCGGGCTATTTCATACACGTCTCGACAGTGTGGTCTGTCTCTGTCTGTGCACTGCAAAAATGGCTGAACCAAACGAGATGCCATTTGTGGGATAGACTCATTTGGCTCAAAGAACCATTATTAGATGGGGGTACATATGGGCACCACATGGTGATACAACGAACAATCTGTGTATAACAGCGATGTCGGCTGTCACTGCCATTACTGTACCAACTTCTTATCAAGCCTATCCAGCTCTGCAAAACCTCATTATAGAGTTGCTGTAACCTGTAAAATAAGGAAATATCCTGGGTGTTGAACTCATTGTGGTCTCAGTGCTTAGTGGCCTGTTGCATGGCTGCTTGCCCTGAAGGCAATTAAGACAAAACAATGGAAAGGAAAAAGTAGGGCGAGAGCTCTGGAACAATATTTTTGAATGGGGGCCAATATCTGTAAATCTAGCACTGGGCAACGAGAAGCTTTGTGACACTAGGAGCAAATGTTTGCATTTCCATCCCATCCTACAGATTCAAATTACGAACATTCCAATTATCTATCATGCACGTAGTTTATGAATGCATTTATCACAATAGGAAGCATCCAACAAGAAAAACACTGTTCTTTGCAGGTTACTTTACAAACACGCTCAATTTTATTTTACAATTATACTCATTTATACTGTCTTTATCAAAATTCTTATATATTTCAGTAAGTATGTTTGAATACCTGAACACCAGCATGATCAAATATGTACTACCTCATGAATTATTGGCACATCAAGTCTGAAATTCAGCCCCCTACTCAAGAACAATATCCCCTTCACCCTCCCTTCCAGCTGCCACTGTGTGTGTGTACATAGGAATAAACCAATGAATGCAGATAGTGTGTCAATTCTGCACATTTATACATTGTCATCGCCATCATGACTGACGGCAATATCAGCTAACTATAACTTTGCTATAGAGCAGCACATTTGCTACTCCTTGGTATTGACATCAACAACGACTGACTGCACAGTACAACAGTATGAATACATACGCATGAAAAGCACACGAAAGCTGCAGAACACAATAACGAGGAAATAATCAACAAATGAATAAAACTGAGATGTTGAGACCTGCATTTAAACTTAAATCATCAAACTTCATGCAACTGTGCATCCAGAAGGGCTGCCAGATTACCCACTCAAAAGTATGAGAATCAAGGAGCTTAATTCAGCTCAAAGGTAGTCCGTTGGGTTCTGTGGCAAGGGCTGTGCTGCCACATAATTTTTTTTGGAACACTTGCCTATAGATGACGTGTTTTAGTACATATTTATTAAGCAAGTACCTATCACCGTGTGCAAATAATGCCCATCTAACCGCAGATCCAGTGGCGACACTGTTTCCCTAAAACAGGTCAGCCTCATACTGCCAATTAATAAGATAAGTGGAATTTGTATGGTTGTGGAATTTCTACACAGTGTGCCACCAACAACTACTAAGTTTCACGCCTGTCTTGTTTTTTTCTTTACACATGAACAGCAAACAATCAATTAGGAAATTCATTCTGCTTAACATGCATATAAATTTTTTATTGCTAATGGTTCACAATACACTTCAAAGTGATGTTGGCATACAGAGGTTAAATGTATACAAAGACGTGCTGGTAATGTCCTGATAGCGCTATACCAGGGGTCTAGACACAATGCACAATGGAGTTATAGGGCAAAGCAAGCAAGCTCCCCTCCCCACCCCAATGTAACTGATGCATTGCACAAAAATACAATTTTTGGTGCAACCAACTGCAAAGTGCCAATTAATATGCCTTTTGCAATTTTTCAGAAGCGCTGGTACACCACGCTGTTTGCCTCAAATGTTAAACCCTGTTTGCATCTTTGTAAGGCCCGTGGCAGAATTCTCGCAAAAACGCTGCAAAATATATGGTATGTCCCGTTAAAAATGACACGGATGCAATTTGAAATATCAGGCCAAAAGAACATCAGTCACTACATACTGCAAATTTCAATGGTAAAACGAACACAACTACTAACAGTTATCATCTAATGGCCAGAATGCACAACAAACACATTCGAAACTGTGCAGACAGTGTGCTAACAATGCACTTTTACCGGTAACAAATTTAGCAGTTGTGACTAGTGTGAACAAAAAACTGCGACACAATGCAGTCGTCATGACTGTGAGCGGAGATTTGTTCACATGACTCGATGTTAATGTGGATAGCACAACGGTCTGCATGTTAAATGCTGCAGACACACTGCAGTTTCACAGTTCATTAATAATATCAATACCTCGACTATATACATATTGAGAGTCAAAAAAAATGACTGTTTCTGACAAATGTTCTATGCACAGAGTAAAAAACGAATCAACAACATTACCCTAGCACTTGAAAAATTTTAATGGCATCTAACTCTACTGTGATCAGACTTGACTGTTGTAATTTAATTCATTTTCTGACATCTATGAAAGCTATAACTCACTGAATAGTAACATTTTTAAATGTAACGTACAGCTGTGAGAGAATATCAACTGCACCATAATAGTCACCATAATGCGACAACAGGTATACGTTTTTCAGCTAAACTATACAAGTCAATATGATATGAAAAATCTATAATGCGTGGAAAAGCTGATGAAGTAATTAGCTTTATCTACCTTCCTGAGCCGGAACGAAAAAAATCATTAAAATAAAATTAAAAACAAAAAAATTAACATAGCTCAGAATTAGTGGCGCTGTTTAATATTACAATAAGTGGTCTTTAACACACAACAATTAAGAAATGGCAGTAAAAATTTGGTATCACAAGTGCCATCATTTGCAGATATTGCACAAACTCAGAAAAATAAAGAAGGGCTTAACTTTAAATAAAATAACTAAATATCCAGTATTATCAGCTAAGATTGGTTCTTCGTTCTTCAAATATGTAAATCCCAGCTCCATTGCACGACATTTGTATAACTTACCTCACACTAATGCAGATCCAACCAACAAACGTCAACACCAGAAAGCTCTTCAATCACTCAGCAAACAACTCATCAGTGTGCGAGAAAAATATTGCCGACCATTAATGCCTTCACGTAGCAACTACTGTACATTCAACATACACGGAAGCAAAAAAAAACAAAAATATAAATAATCACGACACAAATCATTCCACAATGACTACACAGGAAACACATCTGGCCTGCACAACTACACTGTCCTGCAATACAGAAGGCTTCCATTTTCGGAGACCATTGGGAGACCTGAGCTGACTGAACTTACTCCAGCAAACAATAACCAAGACTATTGTGTCAAACTTATTCTGACAGCAACCTTAGTAAACCAGCATCTGATTCATCAGAGAAACTGATCAATTTCTCTGGCTCAACTGTCAGTCTGGTTCCTAGTTATCAATTTCTTCTTCACTACAATGACTATCAAAATGCCGACCTTGCACGTCATTATCAGCTAACGCTGGAAACACAAAGATGAGAAGTAGCAGTATCGGAATCATCAAATGTGTCAGTTACTTGGCTGAACTGTTCTGGTGCAGGGCGTCATCGTACGAAGGTGGGCGAATGACGTCATCAGCTGTCAGTAGCTGTGACGATGGTGCGTTAATAGCAGGACTAGCTGCCGAGCCGGAACCACTCCGCATCACGTCGGCAGTGGTCCTAGCGACACGCTGGTCCGGTGAACCCATTACCACGTCGTACGAAGGTGGAAGATCGGCGGCGGCAGCAACGGCAGTGTGCTGCTGCCCTCTGCTGGAGTCCTGCTCTCGGACGAGCTGTCGTCGGCTGCTGCTGTCACGACATGCTCGGTTGCGAGCTTGGCGCATCAGCAGCGCACGCTGAATTGCGGTGAGTATAATGGCAATGATCAGCACAAGGCCGACCGTGCCGCCGATGATGTATGCCGCAATAACGATTATTTCACGCAAGCCATACACATCCGTCTGTGAAAAGTCAATGTCAATCGGCCATCCCGCTGTACACATAATAAATCCATGAATTCACTCAAAACACCCGTACGCACACTTCATCAATCATAAGATACTACACAATCAGAAATTTTTAATGTACTATGGAAAGATGATGGAAAGTAAGATTAGTCTACTGCAGGCAACCAAGAACGGAAAAAAATACGTATAAACTAATAACAACACTGAGCAGTTGAAAAGAAAGGATAGACAAGATGCAGCCTTTGTGATCTGTATTTGCGAGTTCCTGAAGTCCTCTGTCACGGCTGGCTTATTATAACTTCATGATCAGCAAATACGTGCAATACTTTCTCAAGTCTCGTTTTGCTGAAATAAAACTGCAACTGTAATAACTGCATTTCGTGAAAACAGAACTGAATTTCGTTAGGTTTTCTTGGTCATGGCTTCAACCTCTGGCCTGGAGAATATGGTCTTCCTTAATATCTCTTAATTCCATCCTCTAACAATAGTTTATATCTGTCAAAACTGTTATTCATACAACAAATGTATATCGTACCATCATCATCATCATCGTCGTTATCATCACTCGGTGTATAGTAGCAGTAGAAAAGCTTTGTACTGGAGTCACCATCGCGCTGCACTTTCGGATACGTTCCTCTCTGATAATTCAAATTGACCGTCACTTCGTCGGCCCAACGCATCCACTCCTCAACCACCTTCGTGCCGAGCACCTATCAAATAAAAACAATTCTGCTCGTTCAATTACCTACTGATTATAGTTAAATTCAAATCACTAAAAGAGAGATTGCTCCTGCCAACTGATGGCACAGAACACAACCACTTTACAGCTATTATATGGGACAACCTGTATTAGATAGCAACAGCACTAATAACTGCTGAATTTTTTTGAAGCAAGTTTTACATGTCCTCGCTGACACCAGCTGGTGCTATGCCATCTTCACATCATTCAATGACCGCAATAATACGCAACTGCTGAAGAAACAGGTCTACAAACTGCAGTATTTTTGCAAGTAAAAAATATACTGTTCATCCCGATACTACTCCTTTCTCTATAAATGCAGATAGTAAAGAAGTAATAGAAACACCAAATGAAGTCATAATCACAATCGGACTACATTACATTACATTACATAGAAATTATTTAAAGTCGCCTATGGTTAAAAACTGCTAAACGACTGTAAAGTAGCAAGCATCCAGCAACTCATATGACTGACTGTTGCTTTAGGTCCCAGCTGCCGTACGCCTGTATGCTTTCCTCAAATACAGTCAGTTTGCTAGTGTCAAGATTAGGTTTTGTGTAACTACTCTTTGCTGTTGCAAACGTTCGGTTAACAGTACCAACCACTTGGAAAGACCCGTCTCTGAAATGATCAAGTAAGAGATGTCGAGTTATATCACCGGATATCGTGCTGGTGTCACCGGCACCAGCGATCCAGCATGAAGGAAGCAATGCCGCAGCTATGTGGCGATCAATTTACTAAGGACGAGAGACCGGGCCACTGGTTCTAACATCGTTTGTGCTCAGTGTTCCTTCGGTGCTTTGACGCTGATGATACGGAGACACCCAACCAATAAAAAACCACTAATCCCTTAAGGTTCTCTTCCAGAATAAATGGAGAAGTATGACCCAAGGGAGAACCGGTTAACTGACAGGATTCACCCAGAATAATGACCACTGAACGACAGTGCTACCAACAGTAGCGAGATGTTCAACCATCTCCACTCACGCTTTCATTTGGCTGGAAAGAGCATCTTCGATATGACCTATTTGGAGTCAAGTGAGACGTTAAATCTTAACTCAATCAATCAATCACTCTTTCGTCCCATCTTAAATTCATCAGGTGTAGCAAAGCTAGCTGAAACAAGCACGAACCTTCTGACACTGATCTCCGAATTTCAGTAAGAAAAACGGAACCTTCGTTGGCAGTACAATTGGAAGATCAGTAGGACCGTCATTTCGGCAGCAGAAGTAGATTCTGGTATTGCGATTATATACGCCATCTGGCAGTGTGCCTACATCAACAATAACACACACGTTGTAAGTTTAAAAAAAAACAACACAAGCTGATATGAGAAATTCTTTCAATCATGCAAATGAAAATGACTTGAAAATGAGTTTATCAACAAATTTTCGACCGCATCTAAAATTTTCCATCACTCGTAGTCCAAAAGTATGTTGTCTTTTTAACAGAGTACAGTAACAATACAAAAATATCACCAATAAAAAGTTTCCTTTATTAACAAGCAACTAATTAACATAACACAACAGACAAACATAGGTAAAGCAGTTTACATACACCAAATGTCTGCTATGGAATACATGCAAGAAACCATAACAACAGTCAATGTCCACATCTTCTACAACTAAAGAAGAATACAGTTAACTTTTATATAAAACAGAAATACACACCATCATAAGTCTGTGAAGTGTGGCCAAATAATGGTGCTGCGTCATCCCAATATATCGAGCCAACACTGAAATGATTCGGACAGACTCCCTTCTTGAAAATACAGTAACGTCCTTAACAGCACAGCACAAAAGCTTGATACATGCTTTCAAAAACTCAAACACAAACTGCAGTAAAATACTTATAGAATTCTGTACTCTAGGAAAGAAAATGATTTGCCCACAGATAGCATAATACAACTAAGTCATAGTTACGTAAAGACGATCAGCCAACAAATACTTGCCAATGCATAAGTCTGCTAGTCTACTATATCCATTAACTGTTTGAATGCTTCAACTTTCAGCTACTGACCACTGCGACACCTACAATCCGCATCCCTTCTTCTTTCTACTTATACTGTTTACTGAAGAACTGTAAAATGTGGGTGAAGCAACTGCAAAATGGCTGTTTATGCTTGATGCCAGATGCTACATATGACCAGTGGCGGTGATGTCAGCAAAATGGTGTCGGCTGTGCGCAGGCCTATGCAGAGCATGATACTGATGTAATACTTCATTCCACTGTCTGTCTGTCTGTCTGTCATACTGAATTGTGTTGAAACTAACTGAACTGATCATTAACCATTCAACACACTGCATCAGAGACTATGCCGACCAACTTTGTTTTTCTTGGGCCAAAGAAATTACTATAATTCCCATGGGGTCTCCTCAAAGGGGTAATACATGTGAGACTGGAAAATAGTGATTTCTGACCAACATGTCGTATGTCTCAAGAGACTCAGTAATGAACAGCAGAAAGTCGTATGTGGTCCATCAAACAACACTATTTTTATTAATATGAGTAACCTCTAACTACCGAAGCCACTCCATTTTGAAGATTTTGTGTTACCCTTCCTATCTTTAGAACATGTGAAGATACAATGTAAATTTGGTGCACACGTTGACATGGCAACACTAGCCTGTAGATACTAAATCACACCCAAAGGTGGAGCTTGTTCAAAGTTGTGCAACCTTTCTAAATAAGTTTCAGACTTAAGCTCTGTTTGAAATGGCTGAAGCTAAGCAAATTCATACTTGTCACATAGAGTGCTTGTTGTAGGTACTATCATACAGTACACATGTGGCCAAAATACCCTCAAAATGGGCACAGAAGAGTCACATACCTTCACATATTCTGTCCTATCTTTAAAACAAGTGAACCTCTGGCAAACGGTAACAAATTTCTTTCTAAATTTCGCTCTACTTTATGTTCTGTGATGCTATTGTAAGGCTGCACTGTGACAGTCTCTGTATAGCAATGACCACCAAATTAACAAATTTTTGCAGAACTTGAAATGTGATGATACCCTGTTTTGTTCAGGATAAATAGATGAGTATGAAAATATATATATTTTGCTGGTATATTCATTACTCAATTTGCATAATGTTACACCAAGCCACCAGGCTACCAACATGCACTGCGGAAAGTTCAGCTAAGTGTCCTAAAACTGAAAGTGACTGATCTTGTTTGTTAATGGCAGTCTGACTATAGTATAACTAATTTAAGAACAATGACTTTCTTGTTAACAAATAAGGCGGAAATTGAATTCTCAAATCATTGAGTTTCCTTGTGAAGTATTTAAATGCAAAAATGGCCAGCCGTCAAACAAGACGATATAAAAATAAAGCCAAGAATTATATTTTTATAACTGCACACGTACTATGTATATATGAGGACAAAGAATTCAAAGTCATGAAAATAGCCTCGCTGATTGACGAAACATTCTTGGCTGTCACTGTAGATGACTAGCAAGGAAATAATGTCTGTTTATGGAAAACTGTCAGTCAAGAACATGCTACAAATTTTCACAGCAACAGCAAAGTGAAAATCAGGCCAGATAACTGCACATTAGAGCCAAGAAATAATTTCAGTGCCTGCAACATGCTATACACAGTATACAGTACTACAAACATGCATGTTCGGTGCTTTTAACACAGGCAACTGATGCAAATTTTACCTTGCATAAAATGTATTTCTTTCTTCTCCGCATCTTCATTGCTGTTGTCGACGTCCTCGTCGCCATCATCGTCCTTGTATGTATCAGCCTCCTTCATGCAGAATTCCTGAATAACTTGACTGCCTGCAACATTGGTGGAACCAGCCAGGTGGCTGTTTTTTGATGCTAAGCTTCCATACTCTGTTGTTTGTTTGCGAACACCTGCAAATGATGCAAAAATTCTACTGCAATCACTGAAATACTTAGCCATAGAAATACAGTACATCTTAATGTGAAGATGTAAATGTTAAAATGTGTAAAATATTACTTCTTCAGACAAAGAGATTTCCTTTACAGTGAATTTATGAATCATCACACTCCACATTAAATTGTATTACATTACGTTACACTGGCCTGCTTGATATTTAGTCAGACCAGAAACAATGTCACAAGGTGAATAAAAATGAACAAAACAAACTTTGTAAAAGTGTTCAGTTTACTGAAATAAAACAAAAGAAAAGAAACAAATGCAAGTAACATTTACATACCATTGTGCAATATGCTAAGTAGCTAATTTGCAGCATACATTTAGCAAAAATTCGCGAACTAAACGGCATTTGCAGGTGACCGTCCATGAGTGCCATGGTAAATCGGATTGGGTCCTGGGTCAGCCGAAATTGTGGACGTAAAATCGGGTACTGGGTCCGATCCGTTTTTTCATAGACCATTTGAACTCTACTTCAGTATATATACAGTATATATATATATATAATGTACGACATTACTGTCTGGATAACT
>Ga0209782_1001799_pt1 | contig 11535 bp, 11 predicted proteins | sample WorMetmaBAHAMAS1_FD_187390 | JGI IMG/M metagenome (GOLD analysis project Ga0209782, IMG submission 187390) | Marine gutless worms symbiont microbial communities from Max Planck institute for Marine Microbiology, Germany - Inanidrilus... | ecosystem: Host-associated > Annelida > Digestive system... | reverse complement strand
GTGTGTGTGTGTGTGTGTGGTGTGACAGGGCAAGGAGGTTGAGGTCGAGGTGGGTGAGGAGGCGAGTGGTCAGGCGCTGTCGACCGCCGGCGGTGATGGCTCTGGTAAAGAGAAGAAGTTGACAAACCAGTTCAACTTCAGTGAACGAGCTTCACAGACTTACAACAACCCAATGAGGGTATCTGCCTCAACTGATAGTAGTGCTGCTCCGAGGTGCTTAAGACTGAGATACAAGAGGGCCTAGCGGTGGCTAGCATAGCGTGAGATATTCCCTCACTCTTCCCAGCGATGATCCCTCACCTCGCGCCGACTGAACTATAAATAGTTCATTGCTCTCGCCCGCATGCACCGCGACCATAATGAAATGCGCGGTAAATTTGGATCGGAATTTGAAACCTAAATTAGCTATAATGTGCCAATGCACTTCCATCACAGAGAGACGGACAGACAGACGGACACTGACATTGTAGCATAAGCTCGAGATGTATATATTACATCTTGCGCTAAAAACTGTCCATAGTGCCAAGTTATGTCGTTAGCGATAAATATTTGTTTTATTCCAGTTTTCAGTGAGTTTTATCTCAGTCGTATAGGCACCCCGTTAACGTGCAATTGTCAGCCAGTAACGCTTGAGGTCTAGTGCAGACTCAGCGTCAGTAATGGTCAGTTCACACCTCCTCCCAACTCAAGCGTTGAGTTGAATGTTGTCGGGTGGTGTGAGTGTGGCGCAAGACAACACGTTGGATGGTGTTGGTGTGATTAGGAGCATGGAACGGTGACAGAACCTCCTCCGCGTGCCACGTTCTCTGACAACGTCAATCAGTGGGTCATCTACGACGCGTACCTCGACGACTTTGCCAAACAGGTCTCAACACTAGCTCTGCCGCCACTAACTAACTCTGTTGATTTCTCAGTCAGTCATTTTAACCCTCGTATCTTCTTTTCATGACTGTCATAATGTCCCTCTTCTTTCTCCAAGCTTGTCTGTCTGACTGGAAAAATGTAGGCCCTATTTCAATTAATACAGAACATTGTGCAATGCATAGTTCTTCTAGACGTTTTTAGCGCAACATGCTGCTGTGTGGCATAGCGTAGTGCGCGTATGACGTCTGTGTGTGTCTGTCTGTAACGTTGGTGCATTGTGATCAAATAGTGCAGCAAAAATCAGCACAAAGTGGAAATGGGCAAATGACAGGATAGGCCGGTGTCTTGGTGGCCTGCATACAGAAGTCCACCTGGATCGTCATAATGATATCCTGTGATTTTACAATCTACTCCTGAATACGAGTGGGGAGTGAAAAATGTGGAGTTTGACACTCAGCAGCAGTAATAACAGAAACGGTGCAACTTACGTGTTAGATCACGTGTTAGAACTCTAATAGGAAGGAAGTGACATTCAACGAATCAAATGGTGCTATCATCTGCTAGTGCCTGCAACAAGTGTAACTATACCAAACGTCGCGTTCAGAACCCATCAACTTTGTCAGTTTACTGATGTGATAGAGCGACGTTGCTGTCATTACCAGTTAGTTGTTTCAGTAACAAGTATGTAAATTTTTAAGCGTTACATGTTGCACTATTTCAGACTCTGCTGAGTTTTCCTGTTATCTGTGAGGATAACGTCTTGTTAACGTTTTATGCCGTTCACACGTATGGAATGGATTAACGTAGATGTCTATTGCAGCGTCTGTATCATTCTGTATGTGTGTGCCTGGGACGGCTTGATGCGTGCCATGTTGACGTCATCATGTGTTACGATTGCTGATGTTGATGATGGTGTACGTACTGAATGAAGCAAGAGGAGTTTGAGGCGGAGAATATGGGCGCAGGCGGCTGGGGTCGAGACGGCGGCAGATCTGTAATCATCATCATCATCATCATGGCACTAGTCATTACTCGTGCAGCAAACACAACAGTCCTGTGTTGACGAGAGTTCTCATCACTCTCAGCTAATCTCAACTGACCTCATTTTGCCTGAACACAGCCGCGGTGAGTGGCCTGTGAAGCGACCCAGTTCGCCGTAACTGCGACCAGTAAGAAAGAAACAGTCAAGTCTCGCTGATTAGTCTCAGCCATGCAAACTGGGTCGCTTCACAGCCCACTCGCTCAGTTCAGATGAAATGAGGTTAGTTGAGATGACGTGATATGAACTCTACTTCAGGGCTTGCTTATCACTGCCTAGGCCATAGTGTGATGGTGGTGGCTTCAGCAGGTGTGCTTCAGTCAAAATGATTGGTTGTTCACCTGTTAGACACCTGTGACAGGTGTGCTTTAGTTGTGAATTGTTATTACCTACTTCTCAGGTGTGCTATCAATTCAGTTGTAGTAGCACTGAGAAGGAAACTTCGGCTGTTATGAAAAATGCATTTGTAGAGGGAAATTATTTTTGACATGCAACGTTATAATAATAATTATTATTATTATTACAAAATAAGTAAGTAAGTAAGTACCGTAATTAAACGTATGACATACGCACATGCAACCAATGGGATATAACATATATTGTATAACAGTGAAGACGATTAATAGATAGCAGGAAATAACATTCTGTGAATGGAGTTTTGTTTGATAACAGCATTGACACTGGTAGATGGTACCATATTGTGCAGTTGTTGACAAAGGGTTTGGCTGGAGTTGTTAGGTTGAGAGAGCAGTGGATGTAAACAGCTCAGATCAATAGATCAGCTGTTTACATGTTAATCCAAATGTGATGTTATTAAGTTGAAAACCTGGTGATAAGTGTAACTGCAGTACATGTGCGTGGCTGTGTGGCTGTGCTGTCTAATGTGCCGTCACTGCTGTAAGCTTTGCTGATTAATAGTATTTCTAATCACTCTATCACAGCATGCACATGCTGCATTCAACATAGATCTGTCACCTCAACATTATCACGTGTAATAATATAATAAACAATACGTATCAATACTTCCCTTCCCCCGGAGTGCACAGAGTATTGAACTGTTACACTGAGCAATGAGCCTGTGAGTATGTCTTTCTCTGTATTGTTGTATATCTCCATCCATACTCGTATGTCTCAAAATCGTCCAAACTTTGTGAAAGTTCTCTATGCATGTTGCCTGTGGGCGTGGCTCGGTCCTTAGCTGATGCTGATGCAATACATTATGTATACTTTCATTTGTTTGTGGATGAAATTGTAGTTGCATTTTAATGACATTTCACATGTTCACTTTTGTCTCACTGCATGTCTTTAATTTTAACTTTAGTTGTATTTTAGCCATTCTAGGGTTAGAAATATTTAGCATAGAACTCTTGATTTTCACTACATTTCTTCTCATGGCTCAAATAATATCAGCCAATTTGTGACTATAAGTAGCTTCTGGTAGGAGAAAAACTGGTCGACAAGTATCGACAAGAAGTTCTGTATATTTTGCTGCTACATTTAAAATTTAGTTTCTCAGTATTCATTACTTGGATTGGCCTAGAGGGCACATTAGCATAGAGCCTGGTTAGTATTGGAATGGGTGACCATTCACGGGTCTTGTACTCTTGTTTGATATGTAACCAACCCAGGCCAATTCAGCCTTGTACCCTCAGTTGGATGAGTATATTGGCCAAGTTGCTCGGTGGCAAGTTTGACTTATCTCCCACTTGTGAATTAAACATGTTAACGGCACACAAAACTGATTTGTGATAGTCGCTTGTTGACATACGTGCAGTACCTTAGCACCTTGCCTTAGACTTGGATATCACATTCAAGGCACTTGATGCAAGTTACGACACTAAACATTGTCAATATGTGTGGACGTTCTGCAGCGAAGTGTGCGTCTAAACGACGGAAGGTTTGCCGTGTAGGCTGATGGGCATACTACGTCTACACAGTAAGACTGAGATGACTCGACCACTGTGTGTCCAACACACAGACTCGATCCACGTCTTGTAACTTAAAGCTCTAGCTCCATTGGTCACATTGGTTGTGGATTTGTTACACATTCAAAAAATTGAACAGTGGCATTGAGCTTAAGCCCACGACACAGTGGGCCAGCATAGAATAACCGATTGGCATGTACAAGGCTGTTAATGCAGCGTCGATGAAGTGTTGTCGTTTTGTGTGTATAGATGAGATGATGATGATGATGATGTGGTTGACAGGAGAAGTCGAAGGAGAAAGACAAGAAGCCGATACATGGCCGCAAGGTCGCTGAACCTAAGAAGAAGAAACAACTGCTCACTGACCTTCAGGTTTCACCATCGTCATCATCATCATCATCATCACCATGCAGGCCGCATCCGGCCCGTGACCCCTTCTAATCCGGCCCACGACCACCCTCCAGTTGTTCACCGACCTGTGGTGTACCGCTTTAGTACGCCAACTGACGATAATTATTTTATTATTAATATTTCGCAACTAACTCACTACAAATCGTACTCATAATAATCATACCAAAGATAACTGGAAAAAAATCATAAGGCCCCTTTCACATTGGAAATTAGTTTCGAAATTCCATTACAACAAGCACAGCGAGAATGACGTCAACTCCAGCGTCAACTCGGTAAGTGAGGTCAACAGAAAAATCAATAAGTAGGCTAGTAAATGCATGTATTATCCGAACAACTTCAGTGAATGTCTTCTGAGTCCAGTGGCTGTTTTTATAATGAAAATAAAATACAAATGCGGGCATTTAGGATTGGAGGCTTTGGTCTGTGCTCGAAAATTCTGTCTACATCATACTATATAAACGTTGCAACAACTGTTGTTTGTTGTATTTTAATGCAAATATTATGTGTAGTTTCACAAAAGCGTAAGCTTCTGGGGCTCCACCCCTGGACCCCGCAGTCTTCTCTTATGTCCCCCCAATAATCCTGTGAGATTGACGCCCTTGATACGACGTGTACGTTATTCAAATCAAAACATTCAACAAATCTCATTCAAACATCGCCTTGATAGCGGTCGATATTGCATACTGGCCCGCCACGCCAAGGATGAAACCAAGGCGGACCGCCATAGCCGAAAGGTTGGACAACCCTGGCTTATTACTAGCTGATAACTGAGTGTATTGGGGGATGTATACCCAAAAATTTGTATTAGTTTTGTGCAAAATGCCATGGATTGAAGACAAATGAGGGTTAAATCGCCGCATGGCCTCATCTCTGCTGGAGTGATAATGGTACTGTCGATGTGAATAGAAACTGGATAAGTGATTGTTGTCGTGTGTTGTGTGTTGCCTGTGTCCATAGAGTGATGATGTGAGTAACTTCATTGGTCCGTCGGCAAAGATCATTGAACGAATGGTCAATCAGAACACGTTTGATGACGTCACACAAGGTGCTAAATCATTCTACTCACAGTCACCTAGCTAGTTAGTTAGTAGTTGCTCCATTAACACCCGGCTGTTCAAGAAACACTTCACTGTTACAGTACGTAGTAGAAATCAACTAACGAGAACCCATCTCAGAGATGCTGTTAGCTGCACCACAAATCATTGTGAATCATCGTTTTTATAAACATTTAAAACATTTTTGTTTTGAGAAAAAGACGCATTGTAACGTTTTTTATTTTTTTTAACGACGTTTTAACGTCTTTTAACATTTTTATTTTTATTTTTTTTTATTCACGGGAGAAGTTGAAGGAGATCCAGACCTTGTGCCTGACTGTACATGCATTATGCCTATGAATGTTAATATTGACTTAATTATTTTATTGTTATAAGCTCAAAGGTTTAGAGCAGCTAGCATATAAGTGGTGTGTGTGTTGGTATAGATTTCCGGTACTACGAGGACCTGGCGGACGAGTACCGTGACGGCGAGGGTACACTGCTGCCGCTGTGGAAGTTCAGCTATGACAAGGTCAAGAAACTGGCCGTCACTGCGCTGTCATGGAGTCCCAAGTACTTTGACCTCTTCGCTGTCGGGCACGGATCATGTGAGTGGGTGTATGTGTGTGATATTGCAGTTAGAAAGGGTTAAAATGTTCCCGTAGTTGCTCAAAGACCGATGTTTCCAGTATTGATGACTGAGTGCAAACAACCCGTGCCACTCAGCGAGCATTAACTCATCCCATCCCATCCCATCTCACCCCATCTCCTGTCGTCCCATTTCATTTGAATTGATCAGAATCCGCTCGTTAACATTTTGCCGTGAGCGCTGGACCCCAGTCAGTATTCAGTTCTGTTCATATCAGTTAAGAGAGAGATGATGTAATTGCTTCTTTAGTAATAACCTGACACTTAAGCTGTCATTGCTTTTCGCCAGACCCGTGGTTACCTTCCCAACTTCACAGTGTCCCCACCCTGCCCCACATCAACTTATTGCCATGCAATGCTGTACGTAGACCATTTGAAAATTTTTCATCGTGCAAACCTAGTATGTAAGTAAGTAGGTTACAAATAGTAATAAGGCTTTTAACATAAATGGAATATTGGGGATTATTTGCAATTTTGCAACATTTGAGGTTTTCATGTAATGTTGACTAGTTGTCTTATACTGTTTCAGACTGTTGTGAAACGTGGCTGTGACCAGAGATTTTGATAATTTACACGGATTGCACTGTTATTAAGTGACTGTCATCTGATGTTGTATCTGCGACTGCATGTTGCTCAGAGAGTGGTCAAACTTGCCAGATCACAGGCTTGATATGCACGCCATGAATACAGTGATCAGTTGTGTCTATGACTTTGTATGTCTGTCTGTGTGTCCATGCTCTAAAAGGGAAACAACTTGAGCTATCAACACCAAACTTGGTACAGATGTAGTCCATGGCAGCTTCTAGCAGTGCTAATAAAATGAGGTCAAAAGGTCAAAGGTCAAGGTCATACAGGTATGAAAAAGTTCACGTTCACACGTTGCTAGTGACTTGTGCTGCTCGTTGCTGGCAGGACTGCAATTGGCACGTTGTAGACGAGTTTATGAAGCAGGCGACTGGAATGCTGTTGTTCTACACTCTCAAGAACCCTTCGTTCCCCGAGTACATCTACCCCACAGAAAGCGGGGTGATGTCCATCGACATCAACAGCGACTACCCGTACCTTGTGGCGGTCGGGTTCTACGACGGCAACGTGGCCGTCTACAACCTGGTGGAGAACCACACCGGCCCGGTGTACATCAGCACCGCCAAGACCGGCAAACACACCGACCCCGTCTGGCAGGTCAAACACTCGCGCCGCCACCGCATCATAGGCTGCTCACAAACTTGCCATCTCTCTTGAACAGAGATTTATGTGTACTAGTAAAGACAAGATTTCCAAAATAATTTGGGAACAGGCTGCGTTGCCACTCCTGGTGGCAGATTCACTTACAGTTCCCGCACATTCAACTGTATTTGTAAGTTGGCGCCAGGTGGCATGCCCGTTTAATACACGATTTCTTGGGTCCATCCCACTCCTAATCCTGAACGGCAGATCAGTTGGTTCAGCCGTTTTTGCACTTCATACTTATTCCTAATTGGTGAGAGGATAGCGTGTACTGCAGAAATTACTGCATCGATTCCAACCAAATTTTGCTCAGTGGTAAGTAATCTGCAAGTAATCTTCTCACAGAGGGCAAAATCTGCTATCTGTGATTGCCTTCCTCAGTCATTCCTGTATATCGTGCTGCGTGTGTAGAAGCATTCGTCGCTCATTGTAGATGGATGGACTGTGGTGCAGGTTCGGTGGCAGAAAGAAGACATCGATGGAAACTTCAATTTCTTCTCAATCTCCTCAGATGGTCGTGTTGTTACGTGGACTCTACTCAAGGTCGATACACACTCAGAAGTCGATCACGACACATGCCGGCCGGCACTAGCCTGCGACTTTGTTTGCTTGTCTGTCTGTCCACGCTGTAAAAGGAAAACAACTTGAACTATCAAAATCTTGGTAGACAAACAGTGCATAGTAGTTACTAGGCATGTTAATATGACTGCGTGGGTCTGCCAGTTCTGTAAGTTGAATGAATCAACTCCAACCAAAAACCTGGCGTTGTGATCGAGCAAGAACTTTTGCTTTGCTTAGTGCCAACTTATGGCAATATTTTATCAGCTGGTACAGCGGCATTAGGATCAAATTCCACCTTCTGGGACATAGAACATTACATATCCTAGGCCATACCCTCAGGATGATCATTTATTGAAAGAAAACATTCTATCTTCTGAACGAGTTGAATTTAATTTAATCCTATTAGTGTTATAGCTGGCCAGGGAGCTCTGGAGGTCAGGTCTTTTATCTATGACCAGAGTATGTACGACCAGCGTGAGTTTGATAAGTCTGATGAGAAGCTTCTGATGTCTAATCACTATGTACCTCCACTCTTGCTTTCCTATTTTTTTCTGGAGTCATGTTTGACTCTTGTAGACAAAACTTTCTGGCTATGCTGCTGACAGCTGGTGCATATTGGCTTTGTGGACCTCACAGTATTATATTTTTTCCTTGCTGCCAACTTAGAGAAATATTTTGTGTTGTTTTCTTTGTGGTCAGAATGAGCTGCATTTTCACGACGTGATCAAACTATATCGTGACGACTTGCAATCTGAAGGTCCAGACGGAACACAGCTTGTCACTCTAGGTACTCTCGGCTTGTTCAGTCACTGAGATTGAACGACCTTGTCTGTCTAGTTTCACACATGTTTAGTTGACATTGAAATCTCTGCATGTACTTTACTCTGCGTGTATCTTACATCTTTTGTTGTGTGATTTTCTGTCAGTGTTTCTGACACTGTTGCATGGTTACACATGATCCAGACGTCATGCTCGTAGCATGGCACGCTATGGTGAGCTATGGTGTCGGTGATGGTTGTTGAGGTGGTGGTACGTCGTTTGACTTCCACGTGGACAAGGACTACCTGTACCTGGTGGGTTCGGAGGAGGGCAAGCTGCACGTCTGTAGCAAGGCGTACTCGAGCACGTTCCTCGACACGTACGAGGCGCATCACATGGCCGTCTACCGTGTCGCGTGGAACCACTACCACTCTCAGATCTTCATCACGTGCAGTGCCGACTGGACAGTCAAGATCTGGGACAGAACTACCACACTCAAGTAGACGTCGTCATCTCTCATACTTACTCGCTGCCAGTAACTGTGTGCTGTAGTGGTTTGGCGTCTTCTGTCTCCATCTACTTGCATATCACAGACGCCGATCTTCAACAAATTTTCTATTTTCTTCTGTCAACATGTTATAAAAAAATTAGTTTATGTGTTGTTTTGTCTTCACTTCGACAGAAACAATCGCTACATTGTACTTAGTCTTTTCTGAAATTATTTTTGCTCCGTTTATACTTTCGTGAACGGAACTGAGACTGACATGGTCTAGTTGCTGATGGTGGTTTCGTTGCTAGGGAGCCGATGTTTACATTCGACCTCGGCAGTGCAGTGGGTGATGTAGCTTGGGCGCCGTACTCATCAACCGTCTTTGCTGCTGTCACTGCCGACGGAAAGGCAAGTGTTCAGTTGACTCTCACTCAAACTATAGTTGTTCTCAATAAATGAAATGACAATGACTTTGTTGTCACTGTCACAAGCAGTGATTTCTAGTAAGCTGACAGTAACTAGACGTTCTACGAGTAGATTGTATTGTATTGTAGCATCAACAATAGATACATCAGCCTGTTGTGTTGCATGTTACTGTTACTAGACGCACGTGTACGACCTTAACGTCAACAAATACGAAGCGATCTGTGAGCAGCTTGTGACGCCCAAGAAGAAAACAAAATTGACGCACATCGCTTTCAACCCAAAATTTCCCGTTGTCATAGTTGGTGATGATAGGTATTTCCATCTTTGTCTGTCGTATAAGTTTACACATGTTATGTTCTCTCATTGATACTTTAACTCCAGTGTATTGATTTCTTGCAGAACTTGTTGTAGAATTTGTTGTAGAACATATACGCACCAAATCGAACCATTGGAACTTGAGCTTGAATAATTAGTTGGTGTTCATATTTGACTACTTCAGCGACCTATGATTGACGTTACATTGCAGAGGTTACGTGACAAGTCTAAAGCTGTCTCCAAACCTGCGCAAGATGCCGAAGGTAACAATGTTTGCTAATCACAAGTTGTTTCACAATACCAATAGAGGCTGTGTATTAATGTCAGAATACCTATGATTGCCTGTGATTGCTCGGCTAAAATAGATTGAATACGTGTGTTGCTTGATAGGATTTATTGTACAGTGTTTAGGGGCCAAAAATCTATGTGAAAAGTGTCAAAATATGAACAAGTAGCTGGGCAGTGAAAACAGTTGAACAACTGGTGAATAGTCATGAAAACACGACTTGCAGTCAGCAACTTACAGTAGTCATGTTCACTGGAGTTTTGAGAGAAACAATTTTGTAAACTTATCTAGTAAATACGCATTGAATATGCACTGTTGGCCTGTGGGAGTGAAGAGTTAAAGATATGATTGACACGCAGTCTCACTACTGGCGCTGCGACGGCTTTACAGACATTTCACTGCAACTAGGCTATATGCATTGATTCGTAGGCCCTACTTACTTATTTGTCTGGGATGAGTAAAACCATCATTGTTTAGCCTGCTCGGCAAGCTTTACCATTTCTAGTTTAACATGTTTTATGTTTTAAAAATAATTTCTATTAAAAGGTGATTGCTTTCATGTATTTTAAATGTTTTTAATTTAAATATATATGTTTATATGTAGGTAATAACGCTAATATCATTGGCCAACCATTGATGAAAACTATGTTTTCTGCCTCAACCTAAGTTGTTAATGCACAAGAAGCTGTTGTTAAAGGTGTGCGGCAGTTGAGTACAATATTGCTTCGTAAAATTGTCCAATTCTGATGGCGAATGTCAGCTAACAGAGGTTGACGTGTATACTGGCAGTAAAACAGCTGCAGCCGTTGTGTAGGCCTAGTCGTCGTTTTTACCGCACGACGCCTTGCTAAGCGCGGTATATGCCGTCGTCGTGTGTCTGTGTGTGTGTGTGTCTGTCACACTCTGGTATTGTATCAAAACGGCTAAACGTAGGATCACGCAAACAACGCCGCACGATAGCCCCATGACTCTAGTTTTCTGATGCCGAATATCATGACGAAATTCGAACGGGATCACCCCCTACGGGGCGACAAATGCAGGTGGGGTGGGTTAAAATTCGTCACTTTCGACGAAAATCGCGCTATAACTCGAAAACGGTACAAGATAGACGTATAGTTTCTATTAAAGTCGAATAGGAAGTCGTATGTGATCTATCGAATTGCTATGTTTCTGATGACCTTGGGTGACCCCTAACCCCCCAAATCACCCCAATTTTTGCATTTTTTGTCGCCTTTCATATCTTCGTAGTAAGTAAAGATAGAGACTTCATATTTGGTGTACAGGTTGACCGTAGCCAGTCCCAGCCGACGGACAACAAACCGTCCCTGAAAGGGGCGTGGTTACTTCACGTGACACGTTTTAAATTTTGGGTACCCCATCCATATCTCAGCAATGGCTGAAGCTAGAGCTCTCAAACTTTGTACATAGGGAGACTATATCAAGTCTGGCCAAAGGGTGACAAATCACCCTTAAAAGGGGCGTGGTTTTGCTCACGTGACCCATTTTTTGTATGCACTGCTGTGGAGTTAGAACGAAATCTCCACTGCACT
>Ga0209782_1001798_pt1 | contig 11539 bp, 5 predicted proteins | sample WorMetmaBAHAMAS1_FD_187390 | JGI IMG/M metagenome (GOLD analysis project Ga0209782, IMG submission 187390) | Marine gutless worms symbiont microbial communities from Max Planck institute for Marine Microbiology, Germany - Inanidrilus... | ecosystem: Host-associated > Annelida > Digestive system >... | reverse complement strand
CCCCCCAGCGGTGGCGGGCTGTGCGATCCAGCCTTGAGCTGATTCTAGTTAATCAATCAATCAATCAATCATTTATTTGCTAAAAATAAAATCAAAATGGCAATAACACACACATGTATCAAGCGAGCAGGACAACAAGGCCATTTTGGCGCTAACAGTTGCCCTTAAAACATACATACACATACACCTGCACATTTATACACAATAAGCTAAAAACATAGAAAGTTGAACTAATTAATAGAACCTACTGTATAAAATCTGTGAAACATTGCGAAAAAGTCTAATAGATTGTTAAGGTTTGTTATAATTATTATTAATTATTATTCTTATTATGAAAGGTGGCAAACTTGCGCATTTGATTTTTGATGTTACCCATGCAAATCATTAATAGCTTATAGTGAGTTGATAAAACAGTAAGTTTTCTGTTTTAGAGTAACATTTTACAGCATTATTGCTGTAGATTTGTGAAGCCGTTGTTGACTCATCAGCAGCCACCACTGACAGAAACTCTACCAGACTGTTGTTTACCACTCGCCAGATTGCTGACCACCACCGAACAAATGGTAAGACATCTGTTTTATACTAATTCTAGGTGTAATATTTCGCTGTTAAATCACGAATACTTTGATTGCAGTTTGCATAACAACATGAGGCTTTCCTAATGACATACAATCTAGTATAAGGCTCATGTTGGTCTTCAATGCACTGATACGGCTGCCGTTGATTTAAACATGGAACCAGAATTAAGCATGCCAGAGCGGCTTCTGTTTTGCCAGTCCTGATGCTTTGTTGTGTAACTGATACTGTAGCTTTTAAAAACGTAAACTCAAAACTGAACTTTTTAGACAAGTGTTCGACCAGTGACAGTTAACATTTTATTTCTATTTTATTTTTTAAAACTTTTATTGTAAACATTTTATTTCTATTTTATTTTTTAAAACTTTTATTGTATTAGCACTCCTGGCCGATTTCGTAGAGGGGTGCTTTTCTGTTTGTATTTATATTTTACGGGTGAACCAGGATTTGCTGGAAGAGAACCTATGGACACAGATTTTTGCAGGTTGTAAGTCCTTTTTGTCTCCAACCACCAGCATCAAAGCAATTGAGGGAACGAAGTAATGACCCCAGCCGGTAGTCAGATCTTATTCTCTCTTCATACATTATTAACGTCGTCAGTAGCTTAATACCACCTCCATTTTAACAGCTATTTTTGCAGGCGAACCTGGGTTAGCCAACAAGAAGCATTTGAAAAATGTTGGGCCTATTCACCACTGCGAGCCGCCTCACGCCCATTCACCAGATGTCGCTAGCGGTACTGTCGTGTGCTGCCTGCGCATCGATGTCCACGACAGTGCCGACGACAACGACACTGCGTGACAGAGGGGACCGCTATGGCCCCATGGAATGGGCCCAATAAGCAGGGAAGTAGTGGCACAGGTTTTTCGTCATGGGCTGAATGCTTTTTCCAACCATTGCTGTTAAAGTACTAAGGGCCGTAAAACGGCTGTGTGTGTGAGTGTGTGAGTGTGTGGTGTTAAAGTACTAACCAGGGAAGGTCACCTGCTGGCCTCCTCTTTTTTCATCCACCACCAAATGCCTGAGTGAAAAAATGCTGCTTCCTTAAAGCCATCTTTTTGATGCAGTATCACAGATTATGACAAAAGTCTGTGATTTCGTGATTGTATTACATATTAAGTACGTAAGTCATGAGTTTTATACGACGGCAACGGGGTCGCAAAGAATGCCGCAGTGGTGCTGGATGGTGTTCGTTATGCTGCTAAGACGGAACTTTTCGCGCGATTTTGTTGTGACTAACACATAACTGAACCGCACTAACACGTGACTTCTTTTTGTTGTTTCGACTGTTACGTGATCTAGAAGTTTTCGGACTTACGTCACGTTAATGTAAACTCTTATACTAACTAACTAACTAACTAATGGGTGTGTTTTCAGTCGCTGCTCGAATGTATGTGGCACTTGACATGTTACTGTACTGAGAGCGACCAGTGGTTAACTATTGTCACTTTATGTACTGCTCGGTGTAGTCATATTTTGTCCACAGTTTGAGAGGCTGTAGTTTGCAGCGTTGTTATTCAGATGGGTGCGCCAACGAGCCCTACTTCAGACCATGCAGCTGACGTCGACTCCGAATGCATCTTGAACGATGATGAGATCGCGACGATTGACGGAGGCCACCGCAGTGTTGCGACGAGCGCCACGCCGAGCCCCACCACCATGCCTCAAGTTCGTTGCTTATTTGTGCTCTTTTATACAGTGTTCTGTTTTATGCAGCATTATGCAGTGTTTGCGTAGTCGGAGTAGTGATGGCCGTGTAGGGCGTAATGGGGCAGATGCCTGCAGTTGTGAGATGCTGTGGCTGGCAGAGGCACAACAATGGCTGAACAGTTAAATGGGACCACAGCTGGGTGGGGCTGGATGTCGATTTCTTTTCTTTCCTCCTCAACTCCCTTTTCACTTTCCTGTCGTTGTTGCACCACCATGTTTGCACCTACTCCGTTTTCCCCGTACATCCCAGGGTTAAGGTTAATATATCGCTGGCCTTCTTATACTGGTTCGGGATAGCTCTCCACCCCTGACCTTTCGTTTCTGATATAGCCGTATATTTGTGCTGAAAAGGGACGTTAAACACCAACTAACTAGCTAGAATGTTTGAGGGAGCACTAGAAGCTTCCCTCGTGGACCCGGGTGGAGCTCAGCCGCTAATGGTTTTTTGGTGCACTGTAGATCTATTTTTTGAGATTTAGGCAGATCAGTATGAATCGTCCTCATACTGTTGAATGCAGCGAATTAGAGGTTACGTGTAACAATGAAAAGATGACAGTCACAGCACAACAGTGGGAGGGGAACAAATACACTTGGCCCCCAGGTTCTCCGAAGTTGGAGAGGGGGGCATCCCACAGGTGGTTGCATCTAAGGCGTCTGGTTACTAATTGTTTTAGAGCCAGATATATGGACAGTCCACTTACATTGGTCACAGTTTTGACCCAGTCTTATGGGGTCATTGTATCTTTTTATTATTATTAGTCACATCACGTAATGAAAGTGGCTCTGTAAATAACTTTGCGGCGTTCTTTTTGTTGCGGTGGATTCTAGTTCATCTGACTTTCATGGCTTATAACTTGACAGTCATATCACCTAGTCGTAAGGTCGCTACAGTAGACTAATAGGAAGTCGTACCTTGCCAGGCAAATGCAACTATTAATGTACAGCTCTGATGACTGGAAGTGCCTGAAAGTGCCTTGGGTACCTACTGACTTTAGCATGGCGATGCAGCTATTACTGACATTTGGGTCGTGTTGTCTCTTGTAGGGCATCAGTATTTGAGAAAGTATAACACATTATCTGTTCCGTGAACGTTAAGAAATATCATCATTATTTGTTAAAAGATAACTGGAAACCATGTACGCTTCTGTCTTTACGTTGTTAATAAAATGGGCTTCAGGACGATTAAAAATGTAATTACCACTTTAATGGTTCAGGTAGAGCAAGCAGTATGGAGTGTCTGTCTGTGTATGTAGACAATAACTTTGAATGAAGTGATTTTTGGCCTAGATATTTACATGCTGGCTTACCTTAACACTCTCTAGGTTATGTTTCGAAATCAAGGTCATAGGTCAAGTTCACAGACAGAGGAGGAAATGAGATTGCTGGAATGGTGAACTACAGCATAGCTAGAGCTGAAAACAGACAATGTAGAAAAGCAGACCTGAATTTAAAACTGTAAACAAATAACAGCAGCAGTGTAATTTTTGCTCCGCTCAACATCTTGCAACAGTGGTTGGTGTAGCCTCGAATAAGGGCCATCTAGTTTGCATGTACTGATCGTCGGGTACTAGTAATGGCTGTAGTGAAATGTATGGTTTCATGTAGATACTGGTGGTCAAACTGACTGTCACTTTTTAACAAGCAAAACAGTGCTTATGTTGAGTACTTGAATAATGCTTGCTGTGAAGGTGTTCATTATGTTTTATCTATGATTTGGCTGCAGTTTTTGTTTAATACTGATATATGTATAGTTACGTTAATTGTTTTCTTTGCTTATTATTTTTAAGTATAGCGTCCACGTTGATGCCACATTTTGATTAAGTGACCTGTGCAGTGTACCGGTACATGTATTTCAGCATTCTGTAAGATCGCTAGTATTAATTCTGTCATTTTGGCAGTGATGATGTTTTCACCATTTTTGCTGTACATTCATTAGCAGAATATCTTGTAAAGTTGTGCGTAGATTTTTGCGAAATTTGAGGATTCGGTTGATTATGGACCAGAGAAGAGTTGATTTAATTATGAAGATGATTAGGAACAGTTGGGATATTGTGTCATATCAGTAGGCAGTCTAGAGTAGTCAGTCGATGTAAAAAGAGGAAGTGAAGTGGAAAAAACCCAGTTATGGGACAGTGGTACTGCTGCTCGTTAATAACAACATTGTGCCAATTTCAGTGCGGCATGATGGCTATGTACTGTATGAGTGCCGTCTAGTTATGCTGATAGTTATTTTGGCTAATAGTGATGATGATGGTCACAAATATGATAAAAACCTGATAATGAATGAAGTGACTGTGTTATGAAAGGATGGTTTTAATCAGCTAGTTGATCTGCGTGCACCAAATACAGGTAGATTTCTTCCAAAAATAGATCCGCTTTGTAATGCACCATATACTCAGGTAGATTTACGTCAAACTCGAACCGCTTTGTACTGCTTTGAGTCTGTTAATTGATTGATTAACATCAGCACAGACCTTAACCAGCTGTGTTTTGATGGACTCCCCAGGTGTTTCTGGTGTCCTTATGCATCTTCATGCTTTTAGTAGGTTTGCTTATAAGCAAGAATTAAGTTTCACTTAAATAACTGTTAATACGTAAATATTAAAAACTGCACTTTATCCATAGTGTTAACAGCAACCCATCAAAAACTGCAAAAATCCTAAAATTATTATATTACCCACTATCACATTGCCAAAATGTCAATGTGATACTGAGTAATATCACCTTTTTATGATTTTTGCGTTTTTGATCCATTGCTTTGAACACTGTGGATAAACTGTAGTTTTTAGTATTTATATTTGCTGTCTTATTACCAATTACAGTATATTCTTATTCTACATAGAGATGATATTTAAAAGAGTAAATGGCGATTTTTCATTTTGAAAATGGTGGCCATCTGTCATCTTCTATTTGGTCAGCTGTTTTTGAGTTATTCCGATTTTTAGATTTTTAGGATGACAGCTGTTTATCATCTTAGATTTAAAAAATCTAGAAATTTTATTGGCTGATTGGTCCGCGCGAGAGCATAGATGCCAAATTTTGTCGAAATTGGTCGATCTGTGGGTCAATTTTTGGTTAATTTTTGATTTTTCAAGATGGCAGCCATCTGCAATCTTGGATTTGTTTGGGACATATTTGAACCACCCAGAAAGAGTACTTTGTGGTTTCTGTCATTGTGCAAAATTTGGTTGCTATCGATGCAGTAGACCATAGTTTTGATGGTATGAAAGTTTCAATATTTGGCATGTTTGGCTTGAAAATGCTTATTCATGCCCCCAGAATTGTTTTTTGGGTGATATGACCCCTTAAATGGATAGCAATATCAATCAAGGCCCAAAAACATCCTTGCATGACTCTGTGTCATTTGAGCCATCAAGCGTGAAAATTCATCGATCGGTCTGACCTGTTGGTGAGTTCCAAAAAGGCATAAATAAAAAATAGGTTATATTTCACCAATTTGCCCACAAGCCCCCTGTGGACAGATTTGCACTAATTTTGGTAGTGTGGTAGGGTTTGCAGAAATAATCACCCATGCACATGTTTTGGTGATAAGTTAAGGGGCGTTGATTCTGTGTGGTCGAAAATGACCTAATGCCATTGACTAAACCAGTTGCTGTTGACACTGTGCTGCTGCTACTGCACAACAAGTGATATTTAGAGTACCCACCTCTGTGTGTTTTAGTATGTGTTGATGTTTGTACAAAACTAATACTAACCAGTGTGTAACTTACTCGAAAACTATTTTCAACAGCAACGAATACGCCATTATGTGATTATTTTACTTGTTGAAATTTGTTGACTAACTATTAACAGTTGAATGTTCATACTTACTCGCATTCAAAAACCAATCATGTCACTGTATGAGAAGATTTAAGTAACTTTTGTACAGGCAACAGCAAGGCGTTCTTGGCCTAGAAAGTCATTTTTGTTGTATATCAAAATTGGTGACTAATCTAGCCCGTTTAAGTGTCATATGCAATATTTTGGCTTATGATAGTTAAAAAATACATTTTACAGTTTGATAGAATGCAGGTTGGCTCAGTAGCACAACTAGTTACATGCATTTGTAGTTAAATGCAAATAACTTATATTACATACATGTAACCTGTAATGCAAGCACCTATTTTGTAGGTTGTGACAAAAAAGGTCCGAAAGAATAAACGATAATACAGAAAATAGTAATAGTAATAAATAATAGTAAATAAATAATGTCAGTATGCTCACTTGTAGTATGCACAGTGTCTCAGAAATTTCAAATTGGAGGATTTGTGACAATGAAAGAAGCATTTTGAGAACTAAAATGAAATGTGTTTTGACCATTGTCTGTGATGTTAAGTAATCTTTGATGCAGCCAGTTTGTGTCCAGTAACTGTTCAGTGTCAGAAACTATTCAGTATTGTCATACACTGTTTAAATGCATAGGTCAGTCTGCATGGTCTTATTTTATTTCATGATATGAATTATTGGTCATTTGACCATCCACTTTCGTGGCTATGCTAGACCTTATTGCTGTACTTGACTCATTAGCATTTACTAACAGTTGGAGAACTTACTTGTTCACTGTTTAGTATTATTTTTACATAAAGTATTCGATAAGCTGGTTGATAACTGTCTTTTTGGGGCTTACACAGATGTCAAATGAGGCCAAGACCTAAAGGTTAAAGCCAAGGCCAGATACTCAAGATGTGCCTATGTGGCTAGAGTCTGACTATAAGAATTATATTTTACACCATTGTTCACTGTTACAGGGTGGCTTAGCAGTAGTCTATAACCTCAGCCGGATTATTGGCAAGCAGCTGTATATGTTGCAGTGGAAGAATGCTTGTTCCTTGACTATAGAATAATATTCACTGAGTTAAATAGTTTAAGTGCATTGAATTCGAGGCCAAGACCAAAACGTGGCCACAGTGTTATGATACCGTTGTCTACCGGGATGGGCCGAGATGAAATTTCGTCCTTTAGGCCGCAACATCTCAGATGCTTTTGTGACATTGGGCATCCAGCCTGTAAAAAGCTGGCCAAGGCTCTCTCATAAGACAATAGGCTCAATCAGTGTGGAATAACTACAGAGAAAAGTCTGGTTAAACAAAAACTTTCTATTGTGTGTCTGTATTTCCATTGCGTGCATGCTGTCAAAAAGATAAACGTAATGTACACATACTTGCCCAGATAAGTTTGTGAGGTTCTCAGTGAGCATTTTCCTTCAGTGCATTGGTTTGGTAACAGCAAGAACATGTAGCCTCTTAATAAACCTATGTCACTCCAGCTAAAACAGATTCGATGTCGTGGTAAGTGGACATTAAGATGGAAATAGGTAGGTAGGTGAGCCTTATTCGTTTTTTTATTATTAGAAGTCATAATATTGCACTGTATGAAGAGGATTAAGTGGACACAATCTACGCATTTCTCTGGTTGCTCTATGGTTGTCCCACCATTGGGCACAGTAGTTGATTTTCCACAGGCTTACACACTCTATGGAGATGAGGGAAGTACAAACTTAAAGTACAAACGTCTTGCATTTTGTCAGGCCTACACTGTTTATAAATACAATAATTGTGTACATTGCACTACAATAGCAACATTTTACATACTACAGCACAACATACAAAATTATTTTGTTTACATAAATACTGTTTGCCCGACAATGTAACATTGTGCTGGCAGTTTGTGCAAAAAGTGATAACTGTAAGTACCTCCATCGCCACAGACTGTTAACATATTTGGAAAACAGTCGATTGTCTACTCACTGGAATGAATCATTGTAGAAAACTATAAAGAAGAAGAGAAGAACATTTGCATTAATTTGTTAACTCAGACCATAGCAGTCATTGGAGTTACTTTGTCATTGTTGAGGGCCATGTGTCCTGTGAAAAAAAACTTATGCCACATATCCCCAAAGTTCCTGCATTGGAGCAGCTGGTTTAGACAATCCAAGGGATAAAGTGGCTAACCCAGTAAAAAGGTTGTTGACTGGTGTGTTGTATGTGCGGCTATTGTTCATTTGCAGAATGAGGACAATGCGGTGGCATAGTGCTGGACGAAGCAGTTCTACAAGTCACCATTCACCATCATTTCGTAGTCTCATTTTCACACTTGTGCTGCGCTGTATTTTTTTTTAGTCTGAAGCGAACCACATTTGTCGGCTTATGCGTCGTCCGTGTCAGATATCCATTTCGTATCTCTCACTTGCACAGTTGCGTTGTGTACCAGTTTTTGCACACTAGGTGTGGTACCCTAGTTTATTTATCAGCAAAACTTCTAGTGTGGAATTGTTGCACAGACTTTAGTGTTGTGCCTTGATGATTGTAAATAGGACGTTGATGTTGAATGATGAAAACATGGTTGTAAAGTGCATGTTTCTTTCTCATATTCATGTTATGCAGATGTGTAAATTATAAAGTTGTTTTAATATATATAGAGAATTTTCGTAGGATAAAACTGACCCGCATGACATACTTGCTCATGTTTGTAACCGTCCTTGTAAACGACACTGTTGATGCATTTACTAATCAGTATTGTTTACAACATTTAATAGCATGTGTAAGCTTATTGCATAGATAGTTAAGTACATGTTGGTGCAGAAATGTGATATTGTCCACTCTAAATGAGGTGCCACTAACTGCACCAAATTACAACAGATTATGAAAAAATTTCAATTTTACTTGCAACAGCAAATTTTATGAGCCCACCACACCCTAATCATGTTTCTGTACTACCATGTGAGAATTTGATACTGTTTTTTTAACTAATGCTGGCTAGTGAGGCCCATTTGTGCATCACCATGTAGATTGCATTTTGGAACTGAGTTTGTTTAATGAACCTAATGTACATTATTTATACATGATTACCCTATGTTGGACTACTGTATCATTTTATATCACAGTCTGAAATGCTCTTAGTGATTAGTTAGAACTGCATGATGTAACACGTAATGACGTTGTTGTTGACACTACAATATGTCAGCCACAGCCAGTTAACAGTTCATTGAACTTGACCATTTAACATTTAGTGTTAAGCCAGCTTTAGGTAATAAATATTATATAGGAAAAAAACTGCTGACAGTTTATCTGATAATATCGTTGTATAAGCAAAAGCTCTAAAATGGCATAAATTAAAATTAACACTAAACTATACTGTGTCTCAAAAAAAACGATACCGCCCAATCACCTTCAATAATTTTAACTATAATTGTCCGATTCCAATAATTTTTTATGAATATTACTGAGTAAATATGCCTTCGATTGGTTGTTTATGTCCCCACATCACCTGTTTAATGTACATACCTTACCTTGTGAAACTTTAAAAACCTAAAAATCACGAATTTAGCCTCAAATTGTACATATCCCAATGCTAGTAAGTTAAATGTGAAACTTTAATTAACAGCAAAATTTTATTATGTTTTATAGCCTTATTTTACTTATTTATCATGCAATTTTTGGCTTAGAATGAATAGGAATAAGTTATTTTCTGTAAATGAGCTGAGGAAGTGACTTGTTAACATCTGGCAGTCTGAAGCAGAACGCTATTGATGCAGCCATCGACAAGTGGACAAGGTAACTGACAGCGTGCATGCATGCAGACAGACAACGTTTTGAACACTTGTTGTGCGCTTCTTATAAGAACAGAAAGAATCATGGACAAATAAATTGAAAATAACTTGGTTTATTCTCAAAAAGATGAAAAGATGTTCCTTTATTGCTGACTTTGTGATTTTAAGGTTTTTGAAGTTTACAAGGTAAGTTATGTACACTGAACAGGTGAGGTGGGAAAATAAGCCACCTTTTGATGGCATGTTTTCTGACTAATATTAGTACCAAAAATAACGGAATCGGACAGCTACTGTTAAAATTAGCGTTGGTGGTTGGGTGGTATCGTTTTTTTAAACACAGTGTATAAGCACAAAACATATTTAAAATTGCTAGCTTTAAATGTACAGGGTGTCAAAAAGCAACCCCCTAAGACTTTGGCACATATTTCAGCTTGTGGTCATTTTTCACAGAAAATTTACCCAGTTGTTCATCATTAATATCCTCATCTATATGCCAATTTTGGTCCACTTATCTTAAGATTTTTGAGAACTGTAACAATTTTTGTAAGATTAACTCATGAATTTTAACATTCCATTACAGCTTTCTGCATTATTCACAAGCTTCTTTTGAAGCAAACTCATATGGTAAACTCCTAACAACATCATATGGTAAAAGTGTTCACCAGTAACTGTTATTTCATTGATAACATTTTATATTCAAAATGCCCTCAATAAGCTGACACACTAACCTCCAGCCACTTAGAAAAAGCCTTCACACTTCGCAATGAATTTCTGCAGCAAGGCAGTTCATATCTGCTGCAGTGCATCCTTCAACTCTACAATAGTTTTGGGTATAGCATGGTGTTCGTGGCTGTTGGAAGCCTAAAAGTTTTCGGCTTGCAATAGCCACAAACACCAAATCTGCATTCTTATTATTCTGTGAGTATTCAAAATCTGATAGCAATGCTTAAAATCTGAGACAGTGAAAACGAGGATAGTGGTGAAAAATGGACCCCCAATTTATTAAATTTTAAATAAACTCCCAGATTTGATACACGTGGCGATATAAATTGCCTGTTACTGGGCAAAATTTGGCTCAGTAAGGCTTAGCATAGGCCAAGATATTAATAGCTTTTGGGGGGTTACGTTTTTGACTCACCCTGTATAATGTAATTGGATCGAAATGAGAATTTACACGGGGGTAGTCTTTCAACGGCTAGCTCTGATTATCAAGTTTCGTCCGAATTAATTAAGTGGTATTTGAGGTGTAGGGGTCAAATTTGCCTTATCCCATTATTTGGCTGTTGGCTGATATAACGGCTTGTACTACTGTATATCTGTACAAGCCATGATAAGGCAGCCACACTGGATGGACATTTATAGAATTCACTCTCTAATTATGTTTGTTGTATATTATTTGTAGCATGTTGGGGATCCAAAACACCTAAGGAGCCCAGGTAATGAGAATAGGGCGCGTCAGTTATATAACAATATCTCTATGTTATTTCTGTTTCCGGTGAAAGATGGTAAGCTTAGTACAGGCGTCAGTGCAACATTTATGGCTGAAAGACGGTAAGCTTAGTACAGGCGTCAATGCAACATTTATGGCATCATGTTACGGTTAGTCTTCAACAATCTAAAATTACCTTACAAAACAATTGTATAAATACCTCGATAACTCAGCCCACTTTGTCCTTTTATTTGTGACTAAACATGTAGAATTTG
>Ga0209782_1001796_pt1 | contig 11542 bp, 8 predicted proteins | sample WorMetmaBAHAMAS1_FD_187390 | JGI IMG/M metagenome (GOLD analysis project Ga0209782, IMG submission 187390) | Marine gutless worms symbiont microbial communities from Max Planck institute for Marine Microbiology, Germany - Inanidrilus... | ecosystem: Host-associated > Annelida > Digestive system >... | reverse complement strand
GATACGCAAGACGTCTTCCTGAAGCTCCGGAGACAAACTCCTGATTAAACATTTGCAACAACAGATCTTCAGTAAAACAAACCAACGGCAGCTGTTTGCTTTCCATTTTCCAGTTTTTACCATCAGTTTAGTGGCCAAGATAAAGCAATCAGCTGACAGTGTCTGTGTAAGCGTGTGTGCATTTGATAACTTTCAAATGAAATGGCTGGAATATACGGCATGGTGGTTCGCCTCAACCTTATGTTGGTCAAGGATAAAGGTTAAGGTCATAGTTCAAAAGTTGACAGACACAGGATGAAAAATGTCAAGTCAAGTGATTGAAAAGTTAAACCAGTCATGGCAACCAACCCAGACCAGAACTGAAAACTGTAAAATAAGTAAATACCAGCCAAAAATTCACGGGCAGCTAAAAATACTGCTAAAGTGTTTGATGCGACCCATCGTATAATGTTTTTCTACTTATATTGATTAGTAGTCTTCCATTCCAATAAAACCTTTGCAGAGTGCAGAAAGAATGTCAGCAAGTCACATGCCTTTTCTGCTGCTGAAAACAACACTGAAGGCTAGCATACCATGTGAAGTGCATTAAAGATTTAATTCTTTAAAACCCATAAATAATCACACGTGCTAAACAGTAGCAACATCACCACCGACAACATTCTGTTACTTTTACAGCAAAAATGATTTTTAAAAATCGCAAAAAATTTTTACTCCCAGTACTACATCATCAACTATACTAATCTACGAAAACTGCCAGAAAGATGACAAATGCTATCAGCAAGACACATGTTACTGAAGAGAAAACATACGCGCAGCAGGCCTGCAGACAGGCGAGTACAGTGCCAATAGTTTCCGCCGGCAGTTGATGACTTTTACTCTGAGTTGTTTGGTCGTCCTTACCAACGAGCTGGGGACAGCGGACGACCAGGAAACTGGCACAGTCCCGCACAAATGGCTCCTGTGCACAGACAGAACACTCCACGGTTTTAGTGCAGTAAACCCAGCACCCCTAGACCAGTATCCCTCTCAGTCTCTATTACTCTATTATTATTGACGATTCATTTCAAAAGAGAACTCTACTTTACCCCGTGTTCTCGAATTTTATCCGTCAGCCACTTGTCAAGCTTGAGGTACTCTCGTCTCGACGCAAGGCAAGCCAAGTCAATGACAAAGGCATACGGTGTTGCATTCAGCAATACTGACAATGCCTACAACAGATCACATATTCACCAACAAGTCATAACTGCACATTGTAACAAGGCAGAAACACAGACACGGTCATCATTATAATAAAGGACAGAATTCACTTGCCATTTTTCATGACTTCACCTTCAGCAGTTACTTGGTCATTAAGTTTCAACCAATAAATGAGGCACGTGACAGAACATTCAGTCTGTCTACTTCATAATATGATATCTTCAGCAATCATATTCTAACCCTTTAACAGTCAACCAGACCCTACAATCCGGCAACGTGATTTCGAACATCCTCAACTCACATAATGGGTGAGATCAACTTTGGCTAAGTCTAAAGGCTAAGGCTAAAGGCTTAGACCAAAAGATACACATTTAACACAGGGAATTCCCAAGTTAAGACTGTTTGGTTCAGCTTAGCCTTTAGATTAGCGGAAGTTGACCTCATCCAATGTGTGCAGAATCTTTTCCTACAGGCCAGGACCTCGGTGCTGCAAATCTACACAAGTGGGACGTTGCATCCTCTGACAAGTGCGAACGTAGAATGGTCCAGACAATGTCACATATGGTGAATCGGTGCTCAATAACTACGCATTCCGATAACGGTTTGCACAGCCCTCGCCATCCCAATGATGATGAAAGTAACTGATTGGACGGAACAATGAACAGCAAGAAACAAACTCACAAAACGAAACGAAACAGACACACAGCGAACAGCCGCTAAAAGCATTCTTATTCACCTCATTCTGCGGAATTCAACACTGGCTGAGCAAACAGCTTCTCACCTTGAGATCCTGAGCGACGTCGAGGATACGTGACAGTCGAGCCTGGTCGTGTGGCTCACCGCGCATGTACCACTCGGCCATCGCGAGCAGTACCAGGCCGCGTACATTCTGCGACTGCGACGCACAGTGCCACGCTGCCTGTAGAACCGGCACCGAGTTGGGATGATTACTCAGAAACATCGGTATGATTGTCGTAAGTAACTCCTTCTTCAGATTTGCCCATCGGTTCTGCAGCAATGCCAATATACATGCAAACGCTGACTGGACGTGTCATAATAACAATTAACATAGGCTGGTTGGTACAGAATTAACAAGATTTTAAACAACGACGTGCCAACAAGTCTCTAACGTATCATACAGGGTAATATTTCTCACACGGTATATTTTTCCTCACTTAAAACAGTTATATGATTTACGTTGAAAATGACTGTAGGCTGTACATCTGTCAAAATGTTCTTTAAGTAGGTAACCGGTTACAAATATTAATTCTGGAGGTTCTGTTAAATCTACCACTATTCCGAAATCAGGGCCACTCACCCCAACGTTACAATCCTTGGCAAAACAAATGTGACGGTATTATGGTCAACAATTAATTAGCTGATCAAAAAATTACCCACTGAATGCAGCTTCTACAAACCACATTACCAGCTAGTAAACAAAAACTGCAAACACAAATGCATACAAATCTGCTGCAAACAGGCTAGCTATCTCTCGCTTCTGCAATGTTTATTAGCATAAACTCAAAATCATGGCCAACTTGGCACCTTACCACCTTTTGACAGCCATGTATTATCATTATTCAGCCAAAAGATGACAACTGTTCCATGGAGGATGCAGTGCTGAGTTGACCGAGGTACCACACTGCAGGGGTGTGCAACCCATGCTGAAAGCTGTATGTCACAGTGGTTGTAATGAGAATCGAGCCTCGCATCCCACACACCACAGTCAGGTGTGTTAAGACTACGGCCCTGCAACGATGTATCGACGGTCACATACAACAGTGACAATGAACAGTATTCACGTACTGTCTGCAGGAGTCCAAGGAGCAGGAGATCGGGACAATACTGCACTGGAAACTTGAACAGATCCAGGACGTGCGCCTGAAATCCTTCATCAGCCAACTGCAGCAGAACGTCAATGAGATCCAGCGACTTCCTGTACAGCACACGAGACAGTAATTGTACACTTAATGACACACAGCGCTCTTTGCGGTCGGCTGATGTTCCGATGATACCATGCACACTCAGCAGGTACGGCGACAGAACTTTAGCAGTGGCCAATTCTCGTCTGTGGAACTCAATTCCTGTCCAGCTACATGATTGAAACATCACCTACGGATTGTTCAGACAACAGCTAAATGGACACCTTTTTCTGTATGCTCTGTGACCTCTGATATGTGGCACCTTAGAAAAACATTTACTTACTTACTTACTTGTGTGGTTGTACGAGGCTGTTTTATGGATGATGACATATGTTAGTGATGAGGCCTACAATCAGACTCCTTGCCAATCCCAACATCATCTCTGTCTTATCAACTGCCATCAACATCGTATCAATGGTAAGTACTTGTGTGCAAAATTTCATTCCTTGTTACTACACAAAAGGATACTTATGGTACTGGGTTTTATGCTGGTGTACTGCCAGAAGGAAATAAATCACGTTTTCATTTTTTTCCACTGTTAATTAGTTGTGTGACATGGTATATAATCTGACTACATCTTAAACACATAATAGAAGCTGCGATGAATCGCAGCCATGATAAAAGTGATACAAGAGAGCCTAGCACTGGCTAGCATGGAGCGAGATGATCCGCCCGCAAGCAGCACGGCGCTCACACGCAGCACAGCGACCGCAATGCGCGGTAAAGTGGGATCGAAATTTAAAACCTAAATTAGCTATAATGCGCAAATGCACTTCCATCATAGACAGATGGACATGACATTGTAGCATAAGCATGAACATCTCGCGCTAATAAAATAATCAAGTTTTCTCACTCTGGCTGTATATTCACGTTTTCAGTTTTCTAGCAATGCAATTGCTTTTTATAGATTTGATGTAATATTCCACCAAGTGTACAGAAACTGCAACTGTTAGCTGGACAGGTAAAACAGTAGAACAGGAGATCATTCAGTTATTTAATTACTAATTTAACACTTCACGTTTGTGATCACCAACAGATTCAGCTACAAAGAGACGTCAGCAACGAAACGGACCAAACAATGATGTCTTTGTTCTCATCATCTGGAAGAGATTTCAGCATGTCCATCGCTACGCAGCGGTGAGGAAAATCAGCCAAGCAGAATACGTCGGAGTTCTTCAACGAGTAAATCAGCCACGAAAGCTGTTAGTGCACATACAGCAAGACACTGATAACTGCAATGAAATGTGTGTGATCAATAAACGGTCATATATTCAACAAAAAATTTCCATCAATTTTCGTAAGTGCAGACTGAATAAACCAATAACATGGTTTCACACAGTAACTATATAATATTCCTAACAATATTTACTAATGTGTGCACGACAAAATAATGCTGATGCAACTACTACAGTAATAGCTAATATATGTGGTCTTACAAAATGCATAGAACTCTTCTCTAGATGTGTAAGTTACGAGACACAAAATATGTAAACATCAACATCAATAATAAGTTTACATCATGCATGTTTCAATTATGTTGCGTTCTTTTCAACCACACAGACAAGTACGGAACTGCTCAATCGCTAGCAGATACCTGTCCCTCTTTGTTCTTCCATAAACTGTACAGAACTTCAATTGGAAAGACAACATCCTGTAGACCACGGGACAGTCCACGGATGAGCAGCTCAAATCCGACACGACTGGCGATCTGAAAGCCCGTATAATCGAGTTCCTTGACAACTTCATTCCACGCAAGGTTTGGCGCCTGACAACAGACAAATGGCACCAGCTGACGGAATAGTATCGTCTTTAAACTATGCCAGACATTTTCTTATTCTTTTAAAGAGCCGTGTTCAAATGCACGCATACTGTGCAATGTGAATGCACTTTCAGTATTCAGTGTGCATCTGTGAAGCATAAAGGTAAAGATTACCATACGTACTCCACAAGGAGTGTAGGTGGGGTGATCTTACTTAATTAGGCCATGAGCACGTAGGTGAGTAGTTTCTTAAGGGCACATCAGCACATTATAGGCTATTCAGTGCCATGAAGAGAGAGCACGTAGGTAGAAAATCACTTAAATCTGTGAAGCATGGCCAGTGCGATGCCAAACTTTCCCAAATTTACCTTCCCCTTGACTGGTACCAATATTTATACTGCACGATGACAGAGACATATGTGTGAAGCATACAATGCCCATAATAAACTGGTAGTAAGCAGCAGACAATGTCACATCAGTAGTGTGGAGTAAATATGCAACTTTTGTTCCGCAGTCTGTGAAGTAAATCGCAAACAGCGGCCGACAATCCACTAGAAACAACGTACCAGCTCCTTGACGACGTCAACAAATATGTCGATGTTCCAGCTACTGGCGGCCTGTGAGCTGCTGCTGCCAGCTGACTCCGAACCATCCTTTGAGTCGGTCCAGCGGCCACCACCGCTCGCCAGCAAACTCTGAACACAATCATCTCAATCATGACTACAAACCATGCTCATGCTGAATTATAAACCGACTAAAAGTAATCTTAGTTTTAATCTGTTTTTATTATCTGTTTTGTGCGTGTATTTTGTATTTTGTCTTTTATGTTCTGTCTGGTGTATATAATTGTATTTTTATGCTGCCATTTGGAGTAATAAACGATAATAATAGCTGCTTTTTACTGACAACTAGGGCCCAGTTTGTTTATCGCACTCCACATACATTAACGCTGTTTTTGGATGCCTACCTAGACCTAACAGAGAGGCTGTTAGGAGTTTACATAGTCATGCCAAGTCCCGTACTTTCCTTATTTGGAATAACTTATGAAACCCGGTACACCAGTTACCTACCGGTACCACAACCTACCGAAGTCCGATTCTAGCAGCTTTTGGTATACCAGGTCACGTGACTACCATGCTTTGTTTACTGCCGAACACTTTCTAGACACGCCCTATTAGGTCACCAAAAATAAGCCTATTACCGTCACTTCTGATGCACATCCAAGAGGAGTGTTCACGGATTAGTGGCTGTAACATCAGAGGAAATCAACCGCAACATAGCACCCTTGTGATCGCTTCACAGAAAAGGGGGCTAACATCTCCAACACTGCTGTGGTCATATTATCCACAGAACCACATGACAATGTACATGTACAATTGTAAAAACAAGCCGAAAATGACGCTCGTTTTCAGCTTGAATGCTGGCTGTAGCGCGGGCCTAGCCAGGCCTGTGGTCTGGCCCGCACTCTGGCCCACGCTGCGCGAATCACATGCGCTCAAACGGACAGACAACCAAACTGTCCTATTATAATATAGATTCTATACAACAGTCTTGTTTATCAGTATAGTAACATTAATTAGTTCACAGTCAACTGACAAGGTCCAACTGTTTTCTTCTAAAGATGACAGCAAGAGTGCAAACTTGAACTAAAGCAGCTGTTAAAAAGTAACTAAATACAGTCCAGGTGAGACAGGTAAGCCTCCAAAAATTGCAAAATTTCATAAATTATGCCAATTTTGGCAGGTTTTGGAGGCAACCTTTCAGGGGTAATGGCCCAGGTGGGCATATGTTTTAAAGGGTCATAAAGTCTAGTGTATGAAGAGAACACGGCTGGTCTGCATTGTACATTTATGCTACCAGAGGGTGCCAAAAGTGGGCCTGTCAAAAAATTGCACATTAGGACACCGTTATCAAACAGGGTACCCCCTTTTCTGAGGCTTTAGAATTCAAGGACTTTCAAGAACCTTTGGAAGAACTTTTCAAGGACTTTTCTAAGATAACTACATATATTCTGACAGACACTCCAGTACACTGCTAGTCATGTCTACATGCATCTAGTATTCTACACAACAATGCTACAGATTACATCTGAAAGTAAGTAAGTAATCAACTGAATTTCAATGTTACAGAAATTCACAGCAGCACTTGTGAGCCGTCCAATTATGCAATAAAATTTTCCAGACCACACTAAACATTTTCCATGACTTTTCAAACACTTTCAAGGACCACCTTCATTTTCAAGTACATTCAAGGCCTTGATTTTGCAACATTTAAATTCAAGGACCTTCAGGGACTAGCGGGTACCCTGATCAAAGTAGAGCAGAGCACTTGCCTGGAGTGAGGTGTGGTCCACAGCCGCAGATGGATGACGCGTCATCATGCCGATCACACGGGCGATGGACGCTGCCGTTAGCGGATGAGCCGCGAGATCCTTCATTGCACTGCGACATTGGTCCACGCTGTAACAATTCCATACAACATATGTATCCACACTGCAAATACTCTACAAGGACAACAGCTACTTTGAACAGACAACTGTATCAATGGTAACGGCATGACGCGAGTGCCACTAAGATGATCATAAACTGGTGTCACTGTTGGTATTAAAACCAGTTCCATTCACAGATAATTTCCTACTGCTACGACATGCTGTAGTTACCACATCTTTTAATGGACTAGCGCAAAATTCCAACAATTCCACAGAGAGTAAAAAAATTAAGCAATGCCAACATTGCACTTAATGGTGGATAAAACCGGTAGAAAACAGATTGGAGAAATGTGCAAATTCCAGTTTCAGTTTTGACTGGTGCAATGTCAAACAATGTCGTCCGCAATTCTTCAGCAATTTATGCCAAATCTGGCATCCAAGTTGCAGATGAGGTCCATACATGTAGTGTTTCTGAAAGAAAGCCAAGCAGATGTATCATCTTAAAAGTTTGTAAAGTCCAATTCTGGCAGTTTCTGGATCCACTTACGATGTTTTTTCATCAATGGATTTTACAAATTCCTTATAGAGTACAAATTAAACAATGCTGACTGTGTACTCAGTGGCGGATGAAGCCTGTAATAGAACTCGAATTTTAGAGAAGTGCAATTCTAGTTTCAGTTTCGATTAGTACATTGTTGAACAACATTATTCCCTGATGTACTGAACAGACAAAAGTTCGATCGAACACATGTGCTTGTTTATGAAAAAAGTCTACGACCAGCTGCTTGTATTTATACTTTTCACATGACCATTATGAGGTTATACTCACCTTTTGGTCACGCCATGACCCAGTTCTAACAGCATATCAGCTAATGACGTGCTCATCTGAAACCAACGAATCAACACAGTTCCACAACAATTATCAACAGTTCCGATAAAGTGACTGGCAAATCTACTAGCATAGAATTTGTTGTTCTGCCATGTGTGAGTAGACGGTGGTGGGAATGCAGACACTGTGATCAGAATAGCAAGTGTTCTTATTAAGTTCAGACGTATTACTGCCTCTCTGCGGCTGTTGTTGGTTTCAGGCAATCAGTGTAAAAGGAACTATAAATAGTTGTGTGAAATAAACGAAAGAAACAGACAATAAACGATATAGTCACTTATAAATTCAAAGAGGCAAATAAAATTAGTAAACTAAAAAAAACAACAATAAATGCAACAGTATTATGATGAAGCCATATCCACTATGCAGGCTAAAATACAGTAATCAGACTAACAGTTATGACAGCGAATAATTGAGTTCCTTAATTAAATTGAAACCAGCTCACTTGGATGTCTTTAAAAAGTGATGAAAACAGTTCTGCTGCTGTTATCATTTTATATGTAATTTAACAAATACACTACAGTACATACACTGAATGGTATCGTGATAGAATCTATGCCGAGCTTTGATACTGGCAGATCTAATGTCTCTGGATAAAGCAGTGGGGCCAATACAACTGGCACCCGATCACGTGGAAAATCTATAACAAATCATGAAATATACAACAAATTAAGAGACATTCATAACATTACGATGCTTAACATAAATATCAGAAATATACATTCAAGCAATACATACACTTAAAAACAGTGCAACCAAGAATACTACATTCATTCATATTGTACTATAATATTTCAAAGTCTTAAAATAAATAACTGACATTCAATATTATCCATCACTATAAAAACTATGGAACTAAGAGCAAAATGCTTAGTCTGTCACACTGAGTAATTAATACTGTTAATTACTACATTATTCGTCAAATAAATTAAACTATTTTTGGTGCAAAACCATGAGAATAAAAAGGACTAAACATACTGCAAAACTGCAAGCAAAAAGATAAATTAAATATAATGGACACTGCACAATGAAAGTAAATTGACAAACATGACCAGCTAATCCGAACCTTTTGACAAAGTCCTAAAGAAGGCGTCTTTCTGTTCCAGTGAGACGCCCAAGGAGTCACTGTCTGCGGGTGACAGCAGATGTGACAGAAGTAAATGTACAACTTCGATGGGCGTGTCCTGAAGACCGCCTCCCTCACCAGAACCACTATCTGCTCACAAACAATACCAGCCAACTGCTTGCCAACATGCCGCAGACAGCTTTCATGAACAAGCAGTTCACTGTATGAAAAAATGTACCATTAACGGATCTGTGCAATTTATCACATTACCCCACCTATTTACTGGTTAATTCGCATCTTTGTGTGAAAAAGACTTAACGTCATGCAAGCCCTCAATATGACCACATGTAAAGGTGGATATCTTATGCATCACACAAATACAGTTCCTTCTGTACACGAGCTACAGCAGCAACAGACGCACGCAGTGACTCACACACTTACTTATTTAATGGTCATTTTCTACCAAGCACAGAACAGCCGGCTGTTAAGCCATTACTTTCTCCCCCCCCCACTTGTTCTGAACCTCTGTATTCTCTCAGCACACACCAAAAGTTTTCATATTCTCCTCATGTACATGTGTATTCCATGTACTCTATTTATCCGTGAAGAGCCGATGTGCACTTGCTTCTACCTGACAAGCGGTGAACAGTTTGATCCAAGCAGCGTCATCTTTACGTGTTGCATGTCCAAACCACTCACCGAAATTCATAGTTTGGACATGCAATATGTAAAGATGACACTGACAGGATCAAAAACTTATTGCGTTCTATGCGGACAAGTTGTACAGACCGGTATCAATGTACGAATTGAGCAGCTGCGGCAGTTTCTGTCGCACAAACTGCACCGCGTAACGATGGGTCTCGGAGTTCGACGAGCTGAACGCGGCGAGACCGAAAGCAATTTCCTGCACACTCGTCAACTTGAGCACCTTGCTCACCTGGCTGAACAGGTGCGCTGATGGGCGCAGGCTCTGACAACAACATCGCGAGAATTTATTAACTGTCAGGCATTGATCACACCATACACGGAAAAAAACACGTACATGTATCTTCCTAAATGTGACTAAAAATGGATAACACTAACATTTCTGCCGAAGACTGAACGTATGACAGCAATACACAGATTGACAATACATCAACTGTATTATAACAATAATCTTTAACAAATGACTAAACAAAGCACAACAAAGAATAAACTTTTTCAGCCTTGTTGTCAGTTTAATTCATATTCATCACTGAAAAAAATGGAATTATTTCTTTATCTATAATAAAACAGTCTTTAAATAGCGGTCTATGACAGTAATCATTTAGGCATTACTGCACTGTAGAATCCATACTTTTAAAGTTATCTTCATGAACAGATGAATATTTTCTTGCATAAAAACCTTGCAAGGTTGTCCACAAGTGTAGCAACTGAAAAGAAGCATTTAGTTTCGTTCATGATCCTGCCACAAGCTGTGACTTGTTACAAGAACCAGTCAACAGTTCTAACAACTTCACAAATGATGTACACTGCACATAAAATACAAAATACGTTCACAGAAAACAACTGACTACCGTACCTTCTGGTGATGTAGTGGATTATCAAGTGCGTAACACAATACTGATACAAAGTTTGGCTTAGCAATCAATGTTGCACACTCTTGTATCAAATACTGTGTCTATACAAACAGACATATACAACATGTGATGTACTAATTAAAAAAATGCACTGGAGCACATATACTAAAAACATACAAAGGCACATAACTAATAAGCTGAATTTTTAAAAAAATACAAGCACGATCAACATTATCACCAACACAGCATAACCCTGTGCTTTCACAACTTGGGGCTTCCACTTTACTACTAGACGCAACTAGGAACTTATCACACTGTGCACTCTCATTCCTTCTTTTACTGTGCTGCACTCTCTCTCGTTTCTGTTCTCTTCACATAATCGTCGCATAGTGCACCTTTCACATCCTATATTGCTGAAGGCCAGTCTACTGCCTACTGGTGTTGTGACAACAGCAGTGGCTAAGCAAGCTTGTGGCTGGCTGAGACTACAAAGCCTACTGATAGCCTACCTCGATTTCAAGCACACCTTACAGTTTTGATGCAGTGGCAGTCAGTGAGGTGCATCACACAGGTTTCACATAAGAACTGTGCTATTTATCTGCAGAAATTACTGCAAGCAGTAAGTAAGTAAGTAAGTAAGTAAGTAAGTAAGTAAGTTTAATGTTTCAAAAGCAGTCAGAAACCACTTGATTGCAGCTAGGCCTAGACAATCACAATGCAAACAA
>Ga0209782_1001795_pt1 | contig 11545 bp, 8 predicted proteins | sample WorMetmaBAHAMAS1_FD_187390 | JGI IMG/M metagenome (GOLD analysis project Ga0209782, IMG submission 187390) | Marine gutless worms symbiont microbial communities from Max Planck institute for Marine Microbiology, Germany - Inanidrilus... | ecosystem: Host-associated > Annelida > Digestive system >... | reverse complement strand
TCTGTTTGTGTACTACTGGGGCTCCTATATACGTTTCCTACCGTAACGTATTCACCTTTTTTATTTCTACTTTAATAAAAACAAACTCTGGCCCTTGAGATGTTGACTCAAGAAATATGCTGTCCAGATCAGGTTCCAAGGCTCCAAAGGGCCGCCGCCGCCCGCTTCTGTATGATGTTGAGTCTTTTTATTATTACCAATGTCACAATGTGGAGTTGTCTACTACGACTTAAACATCTTCAGTGCTTTCTTGAAATGTCTAATTCATATCCTGCCGCAGATACGGTCGCATATGCTCACGGATATTTGAATATTTCCAATACAGAATGCTATAGCTGCTTCCAGTACGTAAATGCTGTTTCCAACATAACGATGTTTCCAGTATACAGAAACGCTGTATAAATAGTTTAATGACTTCTTGTCAAACTCAATACGTTGGTTACCTCTTGTATACACATAATCCAACCTTCAGTCCGGGTCCCGTAGACTGCCAAATCTAATGCAGGAGAAAGTTAACTACAAGAAGACTCATTTGTTGATGAGATAGTACAACATGTGATAGTTAAAATTTACATACTTATTACTCAAACAACTTACTTTACTCAGTACTAGCCAAGAGATTGGCCAATATGACCACTCTTTTGTCGAGTGGGATGTTAAAACATTAACAGTCTATCAACTCAAACAACTGACTGGTAACCAAACCAATGCAACATAGCTTTTTTCCAAGCATGTCTTAAAAGTGACCCAATTGTCTTCCTTTGTTAAACTTGGGCAGGGGCGGTTCTAAGGAGGGCCAGGGGGTCACGCCCCCCGCCAGTCAGAGGTCTGCCCCCACTCGTCCCCAAATTAAATTTTCGGTAAGTGCAATTTGACAAATGGGATGAATGTCAAAAACTGCATATTTGTACATATAAGCAGCAAAATCTTTCCGGTGACCGGCCCCCCTTCGGAGACCCCTGGCCACCCAAACTGCAGGTGCTAGAACTGCCCCTGAACTTGGAATAAGAGGACAGTATGATCCGGGTTGGCTTCTGTATGCAAGTAGCCAAGATCCTGTCCTGTCAATGCTGTTATGTGTCAATTTCCACCTTTTGTTGCTATAAATTTGAATTAGTGTGATACAAATGTTACAGACAGATGGACAAATGGACGTCATGCCTTTAGCACAAGTGCGACAAGCTATGCAATTTCACGACACGTTGCACTAAAACCATGCTAAGAAGTCAGTGCGCTACAAAAATGTATCAGTGTTTGTACAGAATAAATCAGCATATTATCCATACAGCTGTCAGACAGTAAAACATATCTGCCATCCTTGGTTGATATTTTGAGCATAGTATGCAATTTTCTGTATCAGGTTACAGGTATATGCATGTATGACTAGCAGCATTTCACCAAAAAATGCATCAACTACTTGTTTTGCACAAGCAGAGGAGACTATGAGGCACAGAGATCGAGGTTCCCCAGAATTTTGGCCATCAAATGCTGTACGTTAGACCCCAAGTCTAAACTGCAGTATGGACTCTTGCCAAATCACCATAATAACCAACATATCTGAGTAACTTAACATACGATCCCATACAGGACCTTTTTGTTCCTGTGATTACTTGGATCTTAATCCAGCCCTAACTTGAAGTGGGCCTGATGCTGCAGCTCCTTCAGTGCCTCCTCTTCCCTCCCCTTCCTTAGAAGTAGGCTTCCCTTAAGCCCAGCTAGGAGATCTGGGGGAGCACTAAGCTGCTCCAGCTGGGTCTGGGGCAGAGACCCCACCGAAATCGAATCTGGTGTATTTTTTCGTTAAATTATGACCTCTGGTGGCTACCATTTTACATTATTTTCTTGGGGGTCAACAGATCGAATTTTGTGCATTTTAACCGACAAAGGAAAATTGTTTAATCACACTGCCACATCAAGGCTTCCGAAAAAACATTGTCTTTCTAAATGGAATTTTGGAAATGGACCTAATGCTGCAGCATCAACAGCACCAACCTTAATGTGGCACTGCCTGTGATAACCAAAAATTATTATACTAGATGCTTTCTGTGTGACTAAGAACACAAAAAAATTGATTTTGGTTGAAGCCAGGGGCGGCGGAACGTTTTTAAAATAGGTGAGGCACACTGCATCCACGTTTGGGGCGTGAAGCGCCCCCATGCATGGCCAAAGGCTGTGCTGGGGGTGGGTGCGAGAGAGGGTCGCCCCGTCCCACCTAAGGGGGTCCAAGGGTGTTACCCCGTGCCACAACTATGGAAAAATTTAATATGACAGGACAAATTTAGGTGAGGCAAGCTCTATAGCGTGCCTCACTTGGCCAAATTTAGGCGAGGCACGAGCCTCAGTGGCTCCGCCGCCTATGGTCAAAGCAACTAACTGGGGAGCTTACACATCAGCAGGGTGGCACTGTGTGATCCCGTATGGCACGTGAGTTCCCATAGTGGTGAGGCTTGTTGCGAACTGCTATATCTGGTTACTTTACTTTACTTTACTTTGCCAACCACCCAAAATTCGCCTATACAGTACAGGAATCAACTGGTATCCAGTGTCCAAGAAAAAGTAGATTCTGTCGAGTAATTTTCTTAAAAAATACCGCAGCATCACTTAATCACATTTTCTTACATGCAGTTATCTGATAGTAATTACACAATATAGTAAACTGTCAACCTGCATAAATTGTTGCCTTGCCATGTTTGACTCAGCCTACATAACAGAATGCTACATTCAAAAGTAGCTAACTTTGCAGTTAGCAACTTCAGCGGTTTTCCAGTGGACTTGAGTGAATGGGCCAAGTTTTGAAATCAATATGGGCAAAATTAAATCATCACTATATGTTCAGAAAGGATATGAAAGTTGGCAATCATAGCACCTTGCATGGGTCAATCGAACAAGAACCAATCACAGTAATACTAATATCTCACTCATTTCCTCAAGGAATCAGTTAGAAACTACCATCAGTCTTAGACCTGCCTCTGTAGCTCAGTGGGCTAACGCTGTCGGAGCTGCAGTGCAGTGAACCTGGCTGGCTGGCTAGTTCGGCAGGGTGTGGGTTCGTCTCCCACCCCTGCCTGCATGTCAAGTCAGGTTTCTGTATGCTATGAGATTAAATTCTCCGGCAGGTACTGTGTCCTCTTTAAACTGTGACAGGCCATCACATCCGGATTGGGGGCGTCTGGGTGTGGTGAGAGCTGCCAGTGTGGACAACAGATGGCAAGGGCCAGTGGTCTTATATAGGAAGACCGCATGTTGGCACCTGCCAGAGAAACCCGCCGGCTTAGCTGGGCTCGATAAATATACAGTACAAGCCCCAGGGATAGAGGGGAAGTGCACTGGGCCAGGCCTAGGCTAGGCTTCACCACCAGTGTAGCCCTCATTGAAATAGCGATAGCCCATTCCGTTTTGGATTGACAGAGCGATAAGTGCAGGGGGGTGGGTAATTTTGCCCCATTTTTGCCACTAAATTGGTTGCCATGGCAACGTCCCTTGAGATATTGAAAAAAAATTTCAGATCTATAATCTACACCAGAACCGTTTCATATGGTGTAAAAATTGCAAAATTGCGGATGATTTGTATTTTTCTTACGACATAAAATTGGTTGCCATGGCAACGTCCCTTAAGGAATCAGAAAAACTGGACCGGTTTGACAACATTCACACTAATACCTTCCATTTGGTGCAAAAAGCGTAAAAATCGGTCCAGTAGATACTGACATAGCTTTGCTCAAATAAAAAAAAGAAACTGCGGAAGGTAAAATATATAGCCCTTACGGCAAGTTTGCCGAGCACGCTAAATAAAAAATACTGATGTGAAAACTAACTACAACTAAAATAATTTTCATAACTAAAATATCACTGTTATATACAATGTATGATGAGTGATGACCAATTACTAATTCAACATGCTTGAGACTGTTCACCAATAATACACTGATAGCATGCAGTCTTGTGTAACATCAGTATTGCCTAGAGTTGGACAGAAGATGGATCAGCCAGATGTAAGGATTGCTGCTATATCAGCATTGTCAGCAACGTCCAATGCACTGCTGCCTGCAGTGTCAGTCAGAGTCTTATCTGCTCCGTATGACACGAGGAGACATACTACTGACGCATGTTCACATGCTGCAGCTGACACAGCACAACCACAGCAATCAACTTGCATAACAACAATATCAACTATTCACTGATGACTTTACTGCATACAGTCACACCTCGTTATATCGAACTCGGATAATTCGAACTTCCGCTTATATCGAGGTCGCACTTTGGTCCCGGCCGCCAGCGATTGTAACAGGCGGGAAAAGGCTTCGGATTTATCGAACACGGCTATATCGAATTCTCTGCTATATCGCGTATGCAGTGCTGCCCCACACGTCCACGGCGGTGTCGTTTATATCGAAGTCGGATAAGTGCACGTGCTTCCATACACCAGCGTTACAGACTGACGGACTGATAGACAGACGTAACGCTCAGAGCATAAGTGCAATGTCGCACTAGAAAACATATAAAAATAAGATTGTGCAAACTGATGATAGAACATAGCCATAATAACGAAGTGAAAACAACATCTGTTTAACTGCTTCTTTTCCTGGATAATTTGGGTAAGCTGGCACCAGATAAGTAAACTGTTCTGAATTTTAATAAAGAAAGACATGGTGAGGTGGCAGTGTCATCAGCTGGACCATATGCAAATCATCTGCACTTTGCTCAGAGCAGATTACCATGCCAGCTCCTTACCGCTTAATCTTACACAGGCGTGACATTCTTCCTGATGCTAAACCAACTAAAGGCAACAGGATGTTGGGTTGTTGGTTCATTAACACCATCTTCAAGTCTCAAAGATATGGACGATGCTTAAATTGTCACTACTGGTATGTATAAGTTGGTTGCACAGCACAGTGGTAGAACCTTAGTCTCTGGCCAGAGAACTTTCCCTGTCCTGAGCTTGACCTGCAGCTGATGGGTGACCACCACTGTGGGCAATCTGTCCACTAAAGGTAGCCAACCAGGCCAACTCAGCATTTCGTCCTTTCGGGGTCAATAAATGAGTAGTAGGCTGGAATCGCATGTGTGCTACCGTGTGGTGCCATCTGGTGAAATTCTAAAGAGGTAACCACAAATCTGGCGGATCGTAATGGGAGCCTACCGCCGGGTGGATGGCTTAAAGTCACTTGAGGACTGACTGCCTGTACACCGGGATCAGCTCTGGGCCCAACGCTCGGGAAAACTTTACCTTTACCTTTACTGCTATTTATGCAGTCTCTGCCATAGTGTAAATCTACACCGAAGATACTAACAGAATAAAAAAGCTTAGACAAAACTGTAACGAAATGAAAATTAAGCATACCATAGTGTAATGGTGTTTGACCATCAATATCCTATAAAACAGCAATTAAAAAATTTGACACTAAAACAATTAATTGAAAAAGTTTACAAAAACTGTGATAAAATTTCACTAAAAATAAACAAAATTACACAAAAATAATTTTAAAATATTATACAGTAACATTGTACGACTGTAATTTCCTAAAATGCAAAACATAACTCAAACAGACTATGTTTGATCTAAAGACATTGTGATAATAACTGGCTGGAGTGGCATAGACACCAAATGAGAAAACACTTACCCGAATGTTAACGTCAGCACCATAGTCAAGCAGACATCTCACTATTGCCTCATGACCTCTGTCACATGCCCAGTGTAACAACGCCAAACCCTGTAAATTGTCATTTCACATTTAGTTTTACTAAACAAAAATCCTTTTGCCTACAGCCAACTTGTTCCTAACATTACATGTAAATGCTGTGACAAATACAAAAATGCCATTGTTCCTGTCCTGATCCTCTAAATTTGCTCTCTCATTACGTGATATGCTACTATACAGTACTACACTAATGTGTATATCCAATGGCTGGTAATTTTCTATAGCATGTAATAAAAAATGACGAGTAGCGTGTGTTAGTTGGTTGACTGAGGTTTAATGACACATTCAACTCTATTTTATATCACACCTCTGAAATAATAATTTACGTCCAGTGTGCAGATACATCTGTTTAGAATTTAAAACGAATAAAATGATGCCTTATTTAAAAATAGTGCAGTAAGTGGCAACTACTCTAGGTCACAGAACAAATCAAAAGAAAATGTACACTACTATTTCTGCTTAAAATTGCAAAAGAACCATCCACAGTAAGCTTAATAATCATTTTCAAACGTGAAAGCTCTTGTAAATAACTGGTCCAACCTATTCTGATAGAAAGACACCACAACAGCCTCCATTTTTATCATGCAACACTATACAAGTGCTGTATATGCAATAGCCTCTCTCTGTATGTCACAGTTTTCACATCAAAATGACTACATATATCACCACATAACAATGCCACATGAAAGCATATGACTAGTTTTCCTTAGCCAAAAAATCTTTGTGAAATTCCAATGGGGAACTCTCAACACGGGCACCAAATACATGATTTATGGCTTTCAAGAAATAACTCACTATATCAGAAAATGGTACAAAATGGATGCACAGTTTCTATTTCTATGAAGGACGAATAGGAAGTTGTGTGCATGGTGACATTGTTGATGACCTCAAGTGACCCTAAGCCCCCATTTTTTACGTTTGGGTCTTCCTTCACATATCTGAAATGCTGAAGCTGGGATCATCAAATATCGTACATACGCAGGACATACCAAGCATAGTCAATGTGACGTGACCCATTTTCAAGAACACCAATCATATCTTTGGAAGGGGTAAAACAAGACAATTCTGATGACCTTGATTCATCCATTAAGAGCCTTTTGAAATACTTTCTGTTGTATAGATGCACAGCAGTTGACAAGATTTCAACCAGCACAGTATGCTGTGATTGATTGACTGAGTTAAGATTTTAACATTTCACTTGATACAGAACAGGTCATTTCGGAGACACTCTTCCAAGACAATCTCTCGACAAAAGCATGCTGTGCAGCCCTCTGTGATAGCTGAGCTTCTTGTAACTGCTGTTTAACACAGTGAACTTGGATTAGCTGTTGTCTACTAGGATTTCCTTTTCTACTTGTTCTGGAACAGAATCTTCGGGAATAATTGCAATAGCTTCAACAGGCTGTAGTGGATACCCTTTCTGTCATCCAACAAACAGCGCCAAAGCATCAAATAAAACAGAGAATAAACGTAACAATCAACAAAGCAAACAAACTAAGTGTCTTTAAATTACAAGCCATACTTTGCAGACTTACGGTTAATATCAATACATCAAATTACATTTTCATCAAGCTGCTGAACGTCACACTCTTTTTTCTGCAGCAGCCGTTGAACAACTTCAAAATTTCCCTCCTTACACCAGTCAAAGGCAGACTTCTGTTCATCGGATATTGGTGGATCGTCAGATGCATGCAGTGTACTGACAGCGACACCCATGCCGGTACTTGTCTTCACTTCACCCACTGCCATCTAATTGCACACCACCAACAACACTGCTTTGTTAGACTGCTACACAGCAACTGGCAAATTACTGCAAACAGCCAATTGTCTACAGCATAGGAAACTTCTCAACCGTTTTATGTTTGTAACCAACAGCGAAGGACTGAACATAATTCTGTATCAATTTAAATATGTGAATTATCAACATAAATATTAATAAAACTGTTAAAATGGAGCATGATATGCCATTTCTGTTACAGTGTAAAATTTCGCTGACCAAGACCCCCTTTTAGAGTAACATACATGGATATTACTTGTCTGGTCATAATGCATACCAAATTTGGAATGTGTTCATCAGTTAGACATTACAGAAGGTGTACCATAAATTAAGCTACTTAGAGTATTTTATGAATTTTTGGAAAAAAACATTTGGCTGGTTATTACTAAATTTATCTAAGATATTATAGCTGTAAACATTGAACCAACTTTTAAAAAGCTGACAAAAACTACTTAGGTTGCATTCAACTGCAAGGACCAATTTTTGAGATTTTGCAGATAAATGTGGCCAGTGCTTAGATGGTTACTGAACTTGACTGATTTTGACAATATTACAATCAGTAACATTTGTATAATTGTTTGTAAACAAATTTTGAGGCAGAAAATACCACGAAGATATAAGTTCCAGTAATGAAGTGAGAAAACCAGAGTTGTAGTGCTACAATCCAGTGTGACTGCTTGACAAATAAAAATGATTTTTTCAACACAACAGTTATGAAAAAAGTCCATAAAACACTTCAATATGCAATGCATGTGTGTCAGGTAGTAAAAATGCGGTGCAAAATATATATTATTTCTGAATATAATTACAAATACCTTTTGTTCCCAGTCTTCATCTACTTCCAATAATTTGTTTATATATTCCAGCATACACTCCTTGCTGCTCTTGTCACCCAATTCATGCCACGCATCCCTACATAACATAATATGTCGGATTGTACAATTTTGTAACTGTTCGGAATATCAACCTGTCGATACATAATGCTCTGTGCACAGTGCGTATGCTATAAGACATGCACTTTGTATTTAAAGATGTCATTTTTGAAATCTTATATCTAACAACTGGTATTTCTACAGGAAGCCAGTCTTCTTCAGTTTTGTAAAAACATCACTTTTAGATTGTACGGTATTGCATTCAGTGACAATATTTTCAGTGTAACTATTTTCAGTTTAAATTTTTCTTTAGCTGTTAAATATGCCAAAGCTGTAATTCTAGTTTAATTTCATACTGCATTTACAATTTTACATTTCAATTCAGTTTTTACTACAATACTACTTACTATCACTCTCAATCTAACACTCAATTCAGTCATTCTAAATCACCACTTTATTCAACTCAAGAAATGCTCTCATCTCTCTCTCTAGTGTTGCAATACGGGCCATTTCTACACCATAAAAAGTATATGTAAATAATAAAAATTAATACTTACCATTTCTGGCGTCCTTGAAAGTCAAAAAAACCAGGCTTTGACATATTGCAAGGACCAATATTAACCTACACATAATAAATGCTCAATTCTATAACAGTATTTAATGAAATCACTAACTAATAACTACCAATTAATTTACAAAGTGGTTGGCATTGTACATCATAGATTAAGTTTTATTTAGTTAGTTAAATGGCTGAAACTGTGTGACGTGCTGCATCACGCGGCACACAGGTAAATGCTAAGTGTGATAAACAAGTGACATTCGTTATTTGACTGCTGACAACACTTGATGACTGTAAACATGCTGCGGTAAAATAAATTTTTTTTCTACCTCCCTTATTATTCGATATACCAGAATTTCTTTAAAACATAATGTAGTTAAAATGTACCGGACAGAAACCAGTATGCCAAAAACTAGATTAATCCATTCATAATAATAATAATAATAATACAACATTTGTATAGCGCCATAGTTTCCTACACGGGATGCAGAGGTGCTTGTGGAGCCAGTTAAGAATGAGAAAAAAAGGTAGGTTTTGAGATGGCTTTTAAATGTCTGTAGGGTAACGCAGGATCTAATGTCAGCAGGGAGAGAGTTCCATGTTTGTGGTGCCGCGACCGACAATGCTCGTCGAGCGAGTTCAGTTCGCACTCTGGGAACAGTCAGCAGTGGGGCATCGGATGATCGCAGAGGCCGAGCCGGAACAGTTGTCTGGATCAGGTCACTCAGGTATGCAGGCGTCGATGACGTCATGACCTTGAACATCGTCGTCGCCATCTTGTAGGTGACTCGCAGCCATTTTGATAAAATACTGGCTTGTTACAAATACACAAACACAAGCCTATAGCTAATACTGCACTATCATTCATAGCATCATGCTGATAAAAAAGTAAAAAAATAGAATGAACTAAAAGTAACATAACAAAAAATCACAAAAAGATTGAGATTTGAAAGTGTGTGGGTAAAAAAATCTAGCATCCTTAATGTGAATGCACTAGCCACTATCAGTGAATGCATAATGGCAGCAGAACTTTGCTCCAGCAAAATCATTCATTTCTTACTGGTGCCAGACAACAAAGGTTGACTTGTATAATGGGCCACTACAAAACTAACTGCAAGACTTTTTTGTCAATTACTAATGTGCAAGTGCTATTTACTAGTTATTGTTTTCATTTTTCTTCACACTGAAATGCAAACCTCTGGCCATATTGCAGTATAAAAATAAACAAACAGGAAAAATCCAACCAGGCTCAACATCTATTTCTAAAAATCAGCAAACAATTTTTCTGCAGTCATTGCTGCTTGTAGAGAACTCAATGCTTAATTTCTTAACAATCAACTACTGGATTTTGCCATGGTTGTGGGCATGTGGCCAACCATGCAGTGCTTAGGGTTTGTAGGGTTAGGGTTTAGCAGGATTAGGGTTAGGGTTTACATTAGGGCTTAGTATCAGGATTAGCATTAGCAATGCCATGTTGAAATAGCATTAAACGTCCATGCATACATTTGCAGAACAAGTAGGGTGCAAGTTGTCTAAGGTACTAATGTCATATTTTGCACTTTTTTCTAGAGCACTGGAATTTTCCACTCATGTGATACTATTAACAAAGAAGAAATCTAATACAGTGGTAAAAGACGCCACAATAAGCGCCCAAAACACAAAAGTGGCGGTAAGTCAATATCTATGGTGCGACTGCGTAACTTCGAATAAAAACGGGCCGAGATTAAGTTCAAAGTAGTAAAGAAGTGATTATTTATTTGCATATATAAAATGTATATGCATCACTCCATTAACAGAGAAAATAAAACATTCACAAACAGTTAAAATAATAGTCACAAAAATACAATAATAGACCTACCGTAATGTGCTAGTGATATAGTCAAGTCCAATAATGACTACGTTTACTAGTAAGCCCCAAACTAGTTTACCATGACTGTAGTGTTTCTGGGTGCTTATTTGTGGTGTCATTTACCGCCACTCTCGTCGCTCTAAACTTGCGACATTTGCCACCACTTTAGTGTTTTTTGGGAGCTTACTGCAATGTCATTTACCACTGCGATAGCACCATGCATTCACAAAATATAATACTTACTCATTAGTTTTTTTTTCAGAAAATTTTCAGAATTTCTAGTTCAGATATATTTGCAGATTTACACAAATTTTGTTACATACCAGATGGCCTTTCGGCATTCCGGCATTCTGAGCTGCACCCAATGAAATGCCACTATCATACATAACTATTGCTGCTTTCTCCACTGTGGTCAATATATCACAACTGGACTGATTGACTATAGCTGCATGTTATCTCTGTGCAGTTTTTGCACCAGCCTCTGCTGGCTACAGCTGCTGGGGAGTCAAGCATGCTTTCTGGCACTGGCAGACATCAGACAGTTGTGGAGGCTGTAGCACTTAAGACTACCTCCCAAATTTCTAGATGTCAGTGTAACTCAAACTGAAGACAACATCTAACGAGTTTTTCGGACTTTATGAGCTAGCCTAATTGCAGGTCCAGGCAAGACTTTAGTTTTGGACCGGCGGTTTTTTAGCATTTAACACACATAAATCATTAACGTACCTTACGTTGAGTGATATCCCTTTACGCTGAGGCTCGGAGTTCAACCATTCTCGCAAAATTCAT
>Ga0209782_1001794_pt1 | contig 11545 bp, 6 predicted proteins | sample WorMetmaBAHAMAS1_FD_187390 | JGI IMG/M metagenome (GOLD analysis project Ga0209782, IMG submission 187390) | Marine gutless worms symbiont microbial communities from Max Planck institute for Marine Microbiology, Germany - Inanidrilus... | ecosystem: Host-associated > Annelida > Digestive system >... | reverse complement strand
AATATGCATCATTTGGAGTCTTACCAAATCTAAATTTGTTTGCTTGGGATGGCACAGCTTCCTTCCCTGATAAACCCCACTAGGGAGAGGGATATCCCTTCCCATATGTTAATTCCACAATACCACGTATTGAAAATTTATAAATTAAAGATTCATCCACATGCATAAATGATATCTCATGAAAGTATTGTTATAAAAATTTTGATCTTAAAATAATAACAAAACACTGCTGGATGAGGGTGAAAGTGAGTTAGTCATCGTGAGCGAAATTTTTTAACAGTCCATGCACGACTTCTGCACACTGTACCCGTTTCCTTCAGTTTTTGTCCGAGCCTGACAGTTAGGCATTCTTTTATCTATCATTAATAAAATAAAACAGACAATAATATAAAAGAGCTTATGGAATATGGATAGAGAACAACTGTACAAAAATCAACCAAATACGTTGCGATGTTATGTACTTGTAGTTTTGTGGACGACGTCATGTTTCTTCCACACAATGGAATCTTAGTGGCTCGGGTCGGCCCAAGGACAGATGCAATAAATGAGTCCAGATCTTCAACGATTTTAAAATAATATTTATATACCGGTATTTAAAATAGGCCTATATCTATATCGAGTTTTATAATTAAAGGGGTGAAGTCTAGGGAGGGGGCTTTACCCCTCCCCAGAATAAAAACTCACCACTACAAAACAGCACCCCCACAGTACAGCATCAGCCAGACGTCAGTCAAGACGTCAGTCAAGACGTCATTCATGTACAAATGTTTACTAAATTGCATTACAGGTGAATCACCAAAATACCAGGTGTAAACCAGTTCAGATAATTTGCGCAGCTGTTTAACTCTTAGCCAAAAACGAGGCAACAGTGTCGGACTCATTACAACGTAGAATATTCAACTCGTAATAAAAGATCGCTATTTGTTTTGTTAATATTGTGGTCAATATAAATAAACAATTAGTCGGATATAATAAATTTATTTTAGTTATAACTATCTATTGATATTGTGACAAGAACTTTTGTGATTTCGTGAGAACAGTATTGCCAGTAGAATTGATATTTTATTTTACTCTATGGTTCTATTTTTTAGAACGTCTAGCTTGATCATATCAGGCCCTGCGCCAAAATGTACTATAGTACAAATTGCAGTTTATGTCGATCTTTTTAGCCACGGCAAGATTTATGGATAGGGTCATTAGGTTTATGGTTAGTAGTGTTACGGTCAGTATGGTTAGGGTCGCAGCTAGAGTTAGGTATAAGTTAATAGAATTAATAAAACAATTTCAACTTCGGGTTGTACTTTCATACACGTATAGTAGCCGGCGATGTGAATGGCAATACACGGAGCGAATGCATGTCAATCCACTGAATTTCCCTACACAATTGGCTAATACCAACCCTGAATCAACAGTTAAACCACAAAAATCAGGAGGTGAGGTCTGGGAAGGGGGCAGTGTCCCTCCCCAGCAGACAAACCAATTGACTACACATCAAAAAACAACAAACTACATGCTCAGCACGAGGACACGACAGTAATCAGACAGCGCAGCCAACTAGGAATGTATGTAAGTAAGTAACCGGATATAGCAGTTTGCAACAAGCATCGCTGCTACGGGAACTCACGTGCCATGAGATCACACAGTCATACCTGCCACCCGGCACAGGTGACATTCCCGCCTTTACCACAGCCAATTAAGGCTGGTACTCAATTTTGCGATCCCGAAGGGATGCAATGCTGAGCTGACCTAGTTGGCTTGGTTACATACCAAGGTGCTATACCCGCCCAAAGACGGTCACCCATCCCAGTACTAAACGGGCTTAACGTTTAAACAGAAGTTCTAGAACTTTGTAAAAACAGGAATAAAATGTCAAATTTGCGACCGCAAAATAAGACACCACGGATGGTACATGTCTGCAGTAAGTGTACATTAAATAGTTCAACAAATAATACGTCGGAAATGGCGTTATTGACTCACTGACAGCTGCCATACAGCTCCCAATAGTGGTCGCCGGAATTGCTCGTTAACATCCTTACTCATGCCAGCAGCACTCTGATAGCTGTGTGACCTTGACCTATTAACTTCAAGGTCAATCAGTGACTGTCATGCACGTGTCTACCAAGTTTGGTGTTGATAACTCGAGCCGTTTTCTTTTTACAGCGTGGACATACTGACAGTCACATACGCAACTGACCAGCGTACTGATGTGTTGTTATAACAAGCCGGCAGAGAGATAGAGCCGAGTTCATAGCAGGTCGTGGCTGACTGGGTGCAGTAGACACATGTGTTCGGCGCCCTTGACTGGCAGTTTGCTGACGCTGTAGTGATGTATCATATGAGGAATACTGCTGAATGGCTGACTGAACTGACCAAGGATGTACCGCGCCGACGTCGTCCCACCCTCCGCCGACGACATCTCCGTCGCAATCTTCATGTGCATGAACCCGCGACTACTTCTGAGCACACCATTTAACACTACGACTCTATACAGATAACTTGCTCACAACTAATTACTGTAAATCCTGACATAGAAGCAGGGGCGTCGTTCCCCTTAACGACCAGAAATCACCCCCCCTGGCATGGGAATCTGGGGGACCCCACGGGAACAGCCCCTGTTGGGAGTCTGGGGGCAAAGTCCCAAGAAGTTGAACAACACAAAAGATGTAAATGGAAATTATACGTGGAAATGTAACAATGTGACGGTAAAATAAACCAAAGAGGAGCTGTTGTCGATTGAGAATGCAGGTGAGACTGACAACACTGACCTTGACCTTCCAGTCCCAGGAAAGCTAGGGTAATGGTCATACACATGGAAAAGGTTAGGTCAAAGGTCATTCAGTTCAACAGTTAGGGTGGAAACGGAGACGACTGTATTAGGCTTACCTCCAATGCTAACGCAGCTGGTAATGAGTCGTTCATGACCATGCAGCTACACAGGTATAAATGCAGCCGATAAGGCAGTTATCGGCTTGCATCATGTGAACTTGTTACACCAGAAGGCAGGCAGGGAGGGGGGCGGGTGATGAAGGAGGGAGAGATGCCAACTGCAGCAGCTGGAGTGAATGAGTCAACAGCATCATGCTATGATGGCCGTACTACTACACGTATCAACTACATGTTGATCGTGATGGTCTCCGTGCAACACTTCTTTCACTGAACTGCTATGCACCACAGCATAGCAGACGACGACGTCTATACGCACTGACTATAATTGTCACGTGCAGATGCTAGACACGCATTCCGTACTGAGTGGTGGAATTCCCCCCTCCCCCCCGACAATTGCTGCAAAATTTCCATAACAAATACTTGGAATACTGTAAAGGAGTTAATAAAAATTATTGATTAAAATTCTGTTTTGCAAGGCAAGCATGGCAGCATCAGCATGCCATTTTAGTTGTGGATGAACGTGTGTTGGTCGCAGGTAGAACTGTGATGTGCCGTGCCTCAGTGCTTTAGAGCAACGTTAACAGTAACTGAGGCATCTGCACTGAGGCACTAGAAGACTGAGGGTGCATTGGAGAGCAGATCATTCATTATACACTCAAATAAGTTGGTTCCCAGTTGATGTAGTACGAGTGTCGATCGCAGCAATGTCACGTCTGTTTCCATGACAACAGAGAAAGCCGTGTCGCGGACCTGTTAATGGCGCGGCGCGGCGAGGCTCTGCACATATCTATGTTTAGTTTGCTTGAGAGCAGCAGTCTGTTTACTTACTTAACAGACAGTGAGTAGTCATGACGGTTGCTCTCACTCGTGCGTACAAGGTAGCTGCCTTCGCGATGAGCTCGTAACAGCCTCTCCGCCTCCACACGACTTATTGAGCCGTGGTACCAGCTGCATTCATTCACACACACTAGCTTCACTCAGCATATTTGATAACTATGTGACCTTCACCTTTGAAATGACAAATATTCATATTTTTGGTGGGTTAAATGAATGCCCTGTGGACAAAACACTGATTATATCATGCCTGTACGGTAGTACAGGGCTGCATAAGTCACTGGCCAAAGTAACGCCGATTTTGATCCCTCACATCTCAGTAACCACTGATTCGATTTTTATCAAACTTGAAATTAAGAACTATCAGCTGAATGGCACCCAGCTTGCAAACCTGCATCTCAATCTGACGATGTGGTTCGTCTCGGCAAATACGCAGTCTGCCACTGTTCGGATTCTTTGTCTTTCTTTTTTTTTGGTTTCTTAGTCATGCACACAAGTCGCACCAGTGTACCCATTTCATAATAATAATAATAATAATAATAATACACATATTTGTATAGTACGTTATGGTCGTAACATCATACAACATGTTTCCATGCAAGGATGTGCCTTTTGGGGGTTGAGTTGATGCTGCTCCCCATTTAGGTGGTCAAATCGCCCCCAAACTCCAATAAATGGTATGAATAGGGCATGAATAGGCATTTCCCAGCCAAATGTGCAAAATATTGAAACTTTCATATTATAAAAACTACTGAAATGATTCCAACCAAATTTTAACAGATGATAAAGACCTCCAATTAGTCTTAGTGGGTGGCCCAAGCGCACGCCCCACAAACCCAAGATGGTGGATGGCTGCCATCTTGAAAAAAATCGAAAAAATCACCATCTTTGCAACCGCTTCACCAATTTTGACAAAATTTGGCATGGTGATGCATTTGGACTTCCGCACCTGATTGGCCATTAAAAAATTTACTGATTTTGATTTTGACCAAATTTGGCACGCTAATGCATCTGTGCCATATGCACTTGACTGGGTGTTGAAAAAGTGTACTGAAAATTTTTCTAAAACTGCAAATAATATATAGGCCTATAGAAAAAACTGATCACAGTTTATCTAATGTTGTATAAGCCAAAGCTCTAAAACAGCAAAAATTAAAAAAATTGCTAAGTTATAATCACGAGACACATGCGCTAAGTTATACATTCAAATCTGGCAATTGACAGATTAAATGTGATAGTGCATGTGTGTCATGATTATAATTTAACAATTTTTTAAATTTTTGCTGTTTTAGAGCTTTGGCTTATACAACAGTAGATAAACTGTGATAAGTTTTTTTCTACACAAGTACACATGACGGTGGGTTAATAACATTCATCAATGTTCATCATGGTCATTAGACCTGTGCCCAAAAATTGAATTAAACAGAATATGAAAAATCGATCGATGCTTGATATTCCAGAATGGTCACTGCACAAAATATTGGTGAGGATTATTTACTGAACTGAAGTGAACTGGGCAAAATAAATTTAAGCTGAAACCGAGACGGTGCATAAGTAAGTAAGAAGCATGTTGACAGACTACTGAGCAGTAGCTTTCGTGTGGAATGTTGACCTCAACCTATCTAACTTTCAAATTACTTTGTCAGTCAATATCTCAACATAAATAAATTAAATTATACTTCAGTAAATTTGTAGGTTCCTAAAAACGCAGGCAGTGAGTGCACTGAGATATAAAACTGCTAGTGCATTTGCACTGGTTTGCTGCCGCCTGTCACTGGTTCTTGGTAATAAAGGATCAAACGTCAGACGACAATACCTATCACCAGTGAACCATGCGCTAGATACCTCTGCTGCTGCAATGAAATTCGTGGATCAAACGTCTCGACAGCGGACGGCGGTGATGCGGGTTGCCGTGGTCTCACTGGAGACTTACCGTCATTCTTCAACTCTGCCGCTGCATACCAGAAACACATCACGTCAGTAAGTAAGCCGTTCTGTGGAGAGTTTCATCAGATGACTTATCAGTATTATTATTTACAACCAACACAACATACTGTTACCAATGTTCTGTTCATCAAGACTGATTTTTGGTTCGGTTGCAATGTCAATGTGATATGATCTGGTATCATATTTTATCATTTATATTTGCTGTTTTATTATCAATTACAGTACATTTTGTAGCACTTAAACCAGGGACGGCCATTATGCATCAGCACACTATATCCTTAATGATTTTTTTTCGATTTTCCAGATGGCAATCGGCCACCATGTTAAATTTTTAAAAGTATAAAATCTGATTGGCTGAGATGGTCTGGAGGATCAAGGCACATCACCATGCCAAATTTTGTTGAAATTGGTCCATCCATAGCAGAGATATTGTGATCTTTCGATATTTTAAAATGGCCGCCGCCGCCATCTTGAATTTTTGAAATTGCGAAATTTTATTTGCTGATGGGCTCCAGAGGGTCGACGTGCATCACTATGCTAAATTTCGGCAAAATCGGTCAATAAGTTGCAACAATATTAAGATATTTTGATTTTCAAGATGCTTCATATTCCATCTTGGATTTGTTTGGGGCACAAATTTATCACCCATCTAGAGTACTTGGGGGTCTCTATCACTCTGCAAAATTTGGTTATGAATGATGCAGTAATTTTGATAACATGAACGTTTCAATGTTTGGTGCATCTGGCTGGAAAATGCCAATTCACACTCCCAAAATTGGGGTTTTGGATATATATGACCCCTAAATGGACTGCAATGTTAACAAAAGCCAAAAAAGGCACACCCTTGCGTGAGTCTGCGTCATTTGAGCCATCAAGCGAGAAAATATGGTGAGTGTTCTGACCTGTAGGTGAGTTGCTTAAAAAGGTATAAATAAAAATTTTGGGTCATATTTCACCTATTTGCTTAGAAGCCCCCATGGATGGATTTCCACCAAATTTTGCACATCTGTAGAAGTCCAAGACACCTGTGACAAATTTTTGGTGATCGGTTAAGGAACGTCAATTCAGTGGGGGCTTGAAAATGGAGGTTCCCACCGACTAAGCCATTGGCTGTTAACACTCAGCTGACATGACTGTGCAGCTGAGTGATTGGCGTTAAATACATGTAAATAATTAAATATCAGCAAATGAATTGATATAGTGAAACTGTTGTCAATAACCTCTAGTGCAGTAGATGCACTGGTATCGAGTAAACAAATATATATCGAACAAATGTGTGAAACATTAATTGTCTGGTCCCAAATAGTTAGTCACAACAGACACAATAAAGTCAGTGAATGTTGTTGGTGTGTAACGTACATAGTTACTGACAAATTTCACAGACTACAAAAGCTGCAGTCATCAGTCAAACACACAAAACTGGACAAAAACAGGAAGGTAAACGATGAAAAAATACACATTTATACAGTATGCTTACCTGTACACAGAAAACAGCAACTGAAAACATTTGCAGTAGGCAAAAACAAAACTGAAATTAATCATTTACTATATTACAGCCTACTAAAATTCCACTTGTAATACGACAGATGTTCCACAAATGAGTTACAAAATGGCATCATTTTGACAATTCTCAGAATCTGAAAAATATGATTTTAGAAAATTTACTTGGGAACACATGGCAAAATTTCTATGATGATTGTGATGATTGGCATTTTGTCACATAGCATCAATATTGTGACGTCATTTATACTTAGACCAGTGAGTTAGTGCAGTAGTTTGCCATTCAGTGAGCTAATTCCTTTGCAACTCACAAAGTGTTAAACCACACTGTAAGCTATCAGAAAAATGAACAATTCAAAAAGAAAACCTATGTCAATCATTAATGTTTCATTTGTTCAGTGTATAACCCAAATTCACATTTAGGTCTATCTTTGGTAAGACTGTGATGTGAGAAAACTGACTATTGCTGTAAGTACAATTGCAGCAGTCGTTGAAACAACACGGTGAGCAGGTTGTCGTTTATTAACTGTGCCTTTATCATCAACACTTTCTTGACCGACAGCAAACATCTTAATACAAGTACAACAAACATGTACTGCCGGCCTTCCGTCACCCCATGTACTGGATGCATCTTGTGATGATTGGCATTTGTGCCAAATCCTTGTGCCCACAGAAAAATGCTGTTCATAACGAGATACTTTTAACAGCAGTGTCACTGCACTCAATGTCACATTGACTTCATAACAAAATTTACAACTGGTACTTGGAATTAAATTTCCTACAAAGCGCATAATTTGTATTTTTTCGTGTTTTGAAAATTAACATAATGAGTATTTTGCAACGTATTTATGGAACAACATTCATATATCTTACCTGCTATCAGTGTCAGCACAATGGTTAGTTTTTTACTTCACTTCAGCCATTCAAGACCATCCTTTAGATAATAATGTACAAGTATAAATTACTAATTATACTAATTATAAAACACCTGGTAGTGGCTTGGCATAGCCAGTAAAAAGGCAGTACAACGAGCAGCAACTGATCAGCGTCAGTCAGTCAGACCTGTGCTGTGATCTGTTGCCCTCAATACTTCGACACTGTTGGTTTGGTCATAGCAAGGACATGATCTAGCTGGTAGAAAACCTCTGCCACTTTGTCCCAGAACTTCTCACCATTACAAGTGGTAGACGAAAACAAATGAGCTAACCTAGGCTCACCGGAAAAAAATGGGCTTTAAAAGAAGCTAACAGCAAAATAACCAATATACTGCAACTTGAAAGTTTAGTACCGGCAACTTTGTTAACAAGTTGTTTTTGTTTCTGGTCCCAGGGTTCGTCATAGTGAGGCTTCTGTGAGCCACTTTCTGATGACTCTACTTCGGATGCAGACAATGACGATGCATGTGTAGCTGATATCCTCGGTCCCGGTGTCGGCCGTCCAGCTGCCACTTCCTTTGCCGACTTTGCTGCTATCACCTCTCGTTCAATAATGCTCCGTGGTTTAATATCCCATGGTGCATCATAGTCTCCATCGGCCGCCACTGATGCCCTGATGTCTTTCTCATGTGGCTTTAAGTCCCATGGCTTATCATAACCCACGTCGTCGCGGGCGTCACGCCGATGTGGCAGTAAATCCCAGGGCTGATCGTACCCATCCGCCAGAACCCTGGTGTCTTCCGACGACTGGGAATGGGGTCGTGCCACAACTGCCGGGCTGGCAAGTGGCCCTGTGGCCTGACCCGTTTTTGGCACCACCCGAAGTTTCTCCTTCAGTTGTCGGAACTGCGACGTAAGGTCCCATGGCTCATCATAATTTCCAACTGACGGATTTTCTGGGACATGGCGGGGAAGCAATGGAGGTGGTGATGAGATGGGAACATCTGGAACTTCTTCTGCACATGGGGAATGAAATGTTTCATTGTCATCATCATTTGATGGTGATATGATAGAAAGTGGCATCATATCGCGGCGTGCTGAGGCACCGTCGCCCGGCGGCCGGCGGTCAGGAACATCAGTCAATCCATTGACACTCGACAAGGTCTCTTGCTGGTCTGTTGTCTGACTAGCAACCACTGCAGGCAACTCGGACAGCAATGGCGGTGTAGAGGCCGAAGACACGGGCGGCTCAGCATACGGATCATCATAAAGCGGTGGAAATCGACTGTCCTTGTTGACAACATCCATCTCAGCTGAAATGTGTGAATATAACAAAACACTGGGTGACTATCTTTCCGCTTAAACTAAGTTTTTACCGCATGATGTTATGCTAGCGCGGTATATGCTGTCGTCGTGTGTCTGTCACACTCCGGTATTGTATCAAAACGGATAAACATAGGATCACACACATAATACCACTTGATAGCCCCAGTTTTCTGATGCCAAAGATCATGTCGAAATTCGAACTGAACAAATGCAAAGTGGGGTGGGTTAAAATCGGCCACTTTCGACAAAAAAACATGCTATAACTCAAAAATGGTACAAGATAGACGCACAATTTCTATCAAAGTCGAATAGGAAGTCGTATATGCTCTATCAAATGGTTATGTTGCCGATGACCTTATGTCACCCCTAACCCTCCAAATTTGTGAAGTTTTTGTCGTCTATCATATCTTTGTAGTGGATCAATGTAGAGATTTCAAATTTGGTACACAGGTCGGTTGCTGTAAGCTCCACCAGTGGGTCCAGGCGGAGCCCGGCCACCAAATGCTTTCTGGTGCATTTTCAGCCTATGTTGACATATTTTTTTACAAGCATTCTAATGCAACTTAACATTTGTAAAATTACACAATTTTCCCGTGCAAATCTACTCATTAAATAATGATGACTCATGAAACAGCACGTGGGATACCTTGCCAAAATAATGGAATTATATGATCTTACTTTCTTATTTACTTTACTTACTACTTGAAACTGGAAGTTACTGACAGTACTCAAAACAGAACAGCTCTACAGGTGTTTATTGTTGTACCAAAGATACTAGATATTCTTATTTGCACTAAATTGGTTTGTCAAAGTAATTTTTGCCAATTATAGACACAGTAGTATGTAGTACGTGCAAGATTTCGCTCCGAAATTAATACAAAAGCTTATTAGCGCAAATCCAGGACTATAGTCCAGGCTTCACGCTTCACGCTAATACATAGGCTAGCATAGATTAGCGGCCGTCGATGTTCACACAGCCGCCGTTTTTTCGTGGACCGTTCGAACTTTATTCTTAAATCATTTATAATCGTTGGCACTCATCGCCAACATCGTGTCGCAGTTAAACGGGATTCAAGCTGGATTCACCAAATCCGGATTCAGATTCATTAACAGAATGCACTTTTTACCGATCTGACTTGGATTCACTATGTATCCATATCCAGATTCGTTAATCGAATATCCCTTTACTATGAGCAACCGGGACCTAACGGCGGTGGCGGCGCTAGTCTAGATTTGCACGTCAGGGTTAGTAGGGTTAAAGTAAGGTTGAAGGGTTAGCATTAGCGATAGGGTTAACGTAGTGACGTGCAAATCTAGACTAGCCCCTACTAGACACGCCCTCTTAGTTGTTAAATGAAAGTGGCATTGCATACCGGGCCGGAAGTAAATAGTTGAATGAGATATTTTATACTAGGGTCTATAGATATATCTATGTTTGTGTGATCTGTTTAGTTATTATATTTCACTGTATAATATTGTGCTTATTCAGTAAATAAAGAACTGGAGTGCAATTTAGCTACGGTTAGGGTTAGGGTTAGGGTTAGGGTTAGTTGTAGGGTTAGGGTTAGCTTTAATTAATTCACACATGTCGCGCAAATCTCGTACTGCGAGCTATTTGGCACTGGGTCGTATTTGGCATGACACCGGGCAGTGCCCGGCACGCAGCCATTGCCTTGTTAAATAGCAGTGAACTGAATTTATATATTATAGCCTAGCCCGTTTTTTATAATAAAAAAACCTCAAGCTGACTGATAGACTGCAGACAAGTTTGCACAAATCTACGTAAGACGTATGAAATACTTTCGGAAGTATTATTACACAAATACAATAACGTTTTATACAAGTAAATGAAAAAATGACTTTGCACGGAGAATTTTAATCATTTTTAGGGTTGGGCAATACTTCACATCTCAACTCAACGAGCATTAACGGACGCAGGTGTCAACACCTCAATCATCATCATCATCATCCACGAGTTTCAGAGCGACGCAAGTCCAGAAGAACTTCAGGGCCGTTGTAGTGTCACTGTCTTTTCGCTGTGGTTATGGCCGGTGACGCGCACTGCCGAACGACCTGACAAACAGCTCAGTCTTCAATCAATCTGAATAACACACTATATAGGCTACTCTACGTTTCACATATTTTAGACACTGATCAGGTGATCGGACAGGTTAAGA
>Ga0209782_1001793_pt1 | contig 11547 bp, 6 predicted proteins | sample WorMetmaBAHAMAS1_FD_187390 | JGI IMG/M metagenome (GOLD analysis project Ga0209782, IMG submission 187390) | Marine gutless worms symbiont microbial communities from Max Planck institute for Marine Microbiology, Germany - Inanidrilus... | ecosystem: Host-associated > Annelida > Digestive system >... | reverse complement strand
ACATGCACCATCGGTAGCCCATCTGGAGGAGGGCCGGACTCCCCCAGCCCTTCCGACTGGAACCTCAACCTCAACCGTCGCTGTCCCCGATGCCCTAGCCGGGCACCCACAACTCAAGGCATCGGGTCAACACGCGACATTCCAATTCAGAAGATTTTAAGCTTTGCTATTCCTGTGGTGTGAATTATGTTCTGATGTGTCACAGAATGTTGCTTCAAGTCTGGTGGTGGTTCCGCGTCGCCAAAAGCTGATGGTTCGTTTGCGCCAAAGACAGCCGTCACAACACAATATCCTCCATCTCAGAAGAAGCCGTGTACTGCACAGGAGGCCCGCACATTTAATTGCCGCAATGGTGGACTGTGCTTCGTAGTCGTACTTCAAAATATCCGTACTAAAGTCTGCAGGTAACTGAATCAAGTCTGACTTTGAAGATGCAAATGCTTTGTCACATAGCTTAATGTAAACTGCACTAGATCTATATTGAGACTACTCACGGGATGAATTGTTATTTGTGCATTAGCCAAGTTAATCTGTGTAATGTGTAGCAATGTTGGCTGTGTTTATGTGCAGTTGTCCTCCAGAATATCAGGGCAGCAAACATTGTGAGACTAAATACGTTGACCCAAATTACTGTATGTATTACTGGTTACTGCATTATGGCTTTGATTCTTTCTGACATTGTTAGTTTTACATTTAGCATTTGTGTATGCCTTTGTCATCAAACTTCTAATATTTGTAGCATTTTTGTATTTGCTGAAAGGTCTTAATTATTGTTTCTGCTTTAATGACTGGTAACACTAGTTGTTTTTACAGTTATTAATATGTTGACGAAAACCTGTTTTATGGGACAGTTTTGATGTTCTTAAAAAATCTTCTGCTTCTATTCTGTACATGATGAGAAATTATCTGTTTCTTGATTTCACCAAATTTAACCTTTCTGTAGATTCCGTGAAGTTTGATGTTCACATGTTGACCGTTAAATTGTTGCAGCTCATTTTGTTCACTGTAAACTTTATTGTGTTCTTTATGTGAGTGGTGATGTAGAGTTTTTTTTACTGTTGTACAGTTGGAGTACAAGAAGGCTCGACGGCTGCCACTGTGGGCATTGTATTTGGTTGCATTGCGGCTGTTGTCATTCTCATTATCTTCATTGTCTTTGCATACTTCAGGTAAAAAAATTTTATGGCACACAAACTGTGCCCCCCCCTTCTTTAAAATTGGATATAGTTGTGTAAAAAATCTGTTGAAATTGGCTGTTTATTAAAAGCCCAACAATCACACAGTGCAACATTAAGGGGTGAGACGTGTGCTACGTGCGCTGATCCAATTATCACTACAGGTTGTGTTTTGGTTGACCCCACTTAGCCTGAAGTAATTGCAGAAAACAAAGACCTTTTTAATATAAACTAAATGTTGTAGTAGTGTTAATTAACAAGCTCACAGCGTTCCCACTTACCTGGAACACCTGGAAAACTCCTGGAATTTTATGTTAGACCTGGAATTTTTGGTATGATAAGTCGATTTATGCTGCTAACGGCTGTATCACATACAAGTTAATTCATGTTACAAAGGAGTGAATGGTAAACGTCAATGAGGAATATCGTGTATCAAGGGTGCCACAGAATTACTTAACTGGTGAACATACTGCAAGTTATTCTTCAGAGCTGAGTTTATTTAGCTCAGTACTTAGTGAAAGTGGTTCTGTGTATACCAAACGACCTTATTGCCGTTGTTGTTCTTGTTTGGAATTATTGTTCGACAGCTTTTATCTCAACAATATATTCAACCTAGACGTAATATTATTAGAGCACAGTAATACCGTGCCAGTAGAATGCAACTATTGAAGTGCTACTTCGGTGACCAGAAGTTCCTGAAATCGCCTTTGGCACCTACTGACATTCGGTGTGGCATTGTGGCTGTTGCTTGCATTTCGGTCTTGTCAGTATTTCCTGTTAGCATGTTAAAACTTTGAACATTATCTGTATTATGGTGTATCGTTGGAATTTGCACACATGCTAATGTAACGTAATGTGTTTGTATAATCAGTTTAACTCGTAGGTGAATGTTTTTGGACATGTTGGCTGTGTTTGTTGTCATAGGTGTTTTAGAAACAAAAGAGTCGGTGACAAACACAAGAATAAGTTAAACAGTATCCCAAAACCAGAACAGAAGCCTCGTGTGCCTTCATTCACTGTGGTACAGTCAGTTAACTGACAGTTCATAGCTGTAATGTTTATTGTATTTGTCTAACATATCTCGTCTGATGGCAAGGCTGTAGTGCTTGCTCTTTTTTGTCGTACATTTGGTAACACAGTTTCCTTACAATAAATGCTGTGCAAAAGGCAGTAAACTTCTCACATTATCTTGATGTGCACAGATTTTCTGACAGTATATCACTTTAGGATTTTGATAGTTTTAATATTTTGGCTGTCATTAGAGATTTCACAGACTAGATGCTGAATAGTTTTACTGCTGTTTTAATTGCATTTTGCGCAACATTTTTGAACAGTCGTCAAAAAGGTCAATTAGTGAAGTGTTTAAAATGTGTGACATCATTTTTCCTTCATTGTGTTGGTGCTTAACTAGGATAGTAATGCCAGAGTCGGTATCAGATCAGTTAGTCCAGTTTTAACTTAGCCTTATGCCACAAGACCATCTCCCACCCATATTTTTCTACTGACAAAGTAGAAATGCATGGCAGAAACTAGCATAACATAGCAATGTTGCTTTCTAGTGAATAGTTATGATACACACTTGATTACTGATTGCTACAGTGCGGTATCTAGCAGTGCTTTCCACTAGTGACCATAGCTAAACTAACTCCAGTAAAATGATCGACACCTGCTGTACACATTCTTACTGTGTAAACTCTGGGGTCACATAACCAAATCTCGCTAAATTTATACTCGATGTAGAGAAATTATTGCCAGTTAATCTGCTGAAATCAGAGTTGTGATATTGAAATCTATTTCGGAATGCCAGTGTGCTGAGTGAAGGTGGAGCAGCAAATTATGGCCGAGTTGTGGCAAAAATTGCACAGTCTATCTTCGTAATCTCCAGGGTTACTGGACCACAGTTCACCAAATTTTTGCATGATGTAGTGGCATTATCACCACTGTTGATGCAGATCAAAGAATGAAGGTGGTCAGTTTCAACATCTGCGAACAGCCCCCAAAATTAACTGGTTACCATAGTAATGTCCATTAGGCGACTGCAAAATGAATGCCAGTTTAGGCATCCCCACCTACATGTCTACCACCTCAGAAAATTTGATGAAGTTTTATATGGTAAAAATTGGCATATCCAACCATCTCAAAATGTACTGGACATGCCAATTTTTACCATATCGTCCTAAAAGTCCGTTTTTACCCTCGTAATCTCCAAGGTTTCTCGACCTATCTTCATAAGATTCGCACAGAATGTAGCTAAAATATTGCCATTTAATATTTTTGAATCAGAATTGCAACATTGCAATCCATTTTGAAATGCCAGTGTGCTGAATGAAGGTTTGTTCAGCAGTTTTACTTTAAAATTGATTGCCAAGATCGATCATCGATGGACAAATACCTACCTTTTGGTAAAAAATTGTGAAAATAGTTTAGTAGATTCTGAGATAAGTGGTCTCGCAAGAATGTGTCATACCATACAACTAACATCAGCTGGATGTATGGTTTCATTAACAGCCAGTAGGTTACCATTTAGCTCAGTATTCTAGCACTTGTGGTAACATGACATACTGTTACACCTGGACTTCTTTCTTTTATAGCAGTCGCTGAAAACATTGCCATTTTTCATTGCCACTGTACACTGATGGATGGCCAGTATTAGCTAGCCTGGGTAGCTGATTATATACCAAGGTCATACATCTGAGTACGAACAGAATAACTTTGTTGATGTGTGCATAACAGCTAAGCAAAACTCACTGTTGTGTGCATATGAACTCATAACAGCTCCCTGTCATCGTATTACTGTGTTTCACTACTAGTTATATGCTGCACATTGTTACAAGTTGGCATGCAGGTTGGCATGCATTGTTTTCAGATTCAAGAACAGAGATACGAGTCTTTGCAGCGTCCAGGATCGACAGCAATGAATGGTTATCACAATTTGACAGTATCCAGTGAAAACACTCAACGTCTTTCAACACTAAGTGCGGTGTCCTTTAACAGCCCGGTATCATATGAAACAGCACTGTGAGGACTGCAAGTTGATACCGCAAGGTACAATGGCATGTCGTGGAAAGCAAGTCAGCATTTATGTGAAACCCACAGTGACCGGGCATTGGCATACATGTGTTAACACTGTTAACATAGATTGCTTTTTTTGTACACATTCTGATTCTACAGTCGATCAAGTGTTTACAATTTTATGAGAGCTGTAAATGATACTTTGTACTTATCCAAGTACACAATAAATAATGTGTGCCATATTTACTAAAGTAGGTTGCATTTCTATCCATTATCATTCTACTCAAATCATGCATCTGGCTGTATAATTCCTATTAGCAGATTGTATGGACTATTTTCTTGACTTGCATGCATCATTTCCAAGATAATACCACTTCTTCAGTATATGTGACAAATTGTGATATTGAGCATAACAATTACAACAGTTAAGTTTATAGCCAATATGAAATATCCTGTTTATATGTGTAAGCTCACACTAGCTAACGAATAACATACAACCTACCAGTGTGCTTTTTATTCCATCTGTTAGCGCTTTATTTGGCACCCACAGTTTCAGCATCACAGTTGCTGCTATCTGAAACTCTCTTCCTCTGGTTCTCTGAATGTGTACCAGCTCTTACACTGAGTGAGTTATAGGAAACTGACATTCATCACTGAAATGTTTGAACCGTTGGTAATAATCTATGCTTAGTTTGATTTATTATTCACAAATGTTCAATGCGTAACTTGAAATTTTTGAACTTTACAGTTTAAAGTGCTGTATCTATTGACCCAAATAAGTTGTTTCAATAAAATTTGCAGCGTATGTTGTGTGAATACTCAAGTACATAGTCTGAAAGTTTGGCTCAAATCCATGCTACTATTGCTGAAATACAGAATTTTTTCTAGGGGATCATTTTTATTGGCACACCTTGTATATATTTTGCTTACAAGTGACCATATCTTGATATGTTCCCAGTATATGTACACTGGCATTATGGCCATGTTTGTGTTAATCTTGAGTTAGCCAGATGCCCTTTGATTATATTTCTTCACTTGTAACAAAAGGAAACCTATGTGTATTTTATATTGTTAGTGCATACAGTTATAGAGTGGGTTAACGGAAAGTTATTTGACATGTCACCTTGCTGACAACAACAGTCAGCTCATTGACATCCACTTACTTACAGGTCAGCTCACTAAAGTGTTAATTGTGGAAGTACAGGGACTATTTGCTGTGTTAATAGTTTTTAAACTGTCTTTCAAAAATCAAAACAGTACTGACCATCAGCTGTACACATTAAAGTACTGCGATTTTTGTTGGAAATAAAGAGTGAGGATTTTTATTATTGAATATAAAGTTTGCAGTGTGTGTATGTGTTTATGGCTCTGTGAACAGTCCTTTTGCGGTGTGCGTTATATTAACCAGTATTTTATCCATACATTTGGTATGGTTTTTCACTGTTGACATGTTTCATAACGTATTTTTAATTTTAGTTTTACTTTATCATCATTATGTGCTAAGTTATGAATACATAGGCATAATATGCTTTTTGGCCGATATTTTAGTATATTGTTCTGTACAAAGAGCAACTGTAAGGCCTAATTTCCAAAGCATAAGAATATCAAATGTTACAACTTATTAACACATGAAGCATTTAAAAAATGTTAGGCCCATTCGCCACAACGAGCCGCCTCACGCCCATTCAGCAGATGTCGCTAGCGGTACTGTCGCGCGCCGCCTGCGCATCGATGTCCACGACGACAACAACAACGCGTGACAGAGGGGACCGCTATGGCCCCGTGGAATGGGCCCAATAATCAAGTAAGTAGGAAGTAGTTAAAGCATGTACTGAAATGTACATGCAGCACTGAAGTGAAACAATATGAATAAATACCAATTGAATACAAACAAAATACAGAGCAAAACTACTATGTATTCAGTTTTTTAACAGTAAATGATAGAAATCATGTAATGTCATATTATCTGTCAGGTGCATTGTATAAGTGAGTTTCAAAATGCCTATGGCTGACTTGCTGTCAGTGAGTTGACATCATCGAGTTGATCTGCCATTAAATGCTACCATTGTGTCAAGATTTGTTTATTATAACAGCAAGAAGATTTAGTTTGCTGTTTGTAGTAATATTTTAGCAGTGATAATCTTCTTTGTTATGTAATTAGTAATTAACTGTGCACATTCTTTTATGACATTCCATTTAATTGTGCTTCATTAATATGTAGAGAATGCAACAAGATATTTTTGATGTTAAGGCAATTTAGGAAGATGATTTTTATGTGAAATAATATATTTATTTGCACTCTGTAAAAAAGAGTATTCTTTTAACTGACAATTTTAGTGCATGATATATCATTTTGTGAAATATAATTAATGCATGGTTGGTGAAAATGATAAAATGCTGCAGTTCAGTTATCTGTCAGTCAAAAATTTATATAGTGCCATATTTTGTAATTATAAAAAAAGGTCAGTGGCCATTCAAGACTTACAAGGCTTGTTATTTGGTGGTTATAAGGAGACCTCAGAGTGAATGATAGTGACTGACTATTGAGTGCTGTTAAGTAATGTAATAGTAACACAAATGTTATTAATGTTTGTTATGGTTTATGGCGGAGATTGTTTATGATTCACATTTTTGGAGACATTTCTTCATGTAAGATTATAAATTTGCTTCTGCCAAATGTAATGGAGTATTCTATTTAGTATTTTCTCGGTTTTTTCTCTGCATCTATATTAAATATTTTAGACATACTAGTAAAAAGTTATTGACAGAATTCAGTTAAACTTTGCATTGTGTGGTTACATTTTATAGAAAAAAATGTGACATTAAGGATCTGGGTTGCATTTTTGAAATACTGGTACTGTATGTTGGCAAAATATGAACCATGCATAAGTATTTTCTGGTTTAAGTTATAGCAATAACTTAACACCTGTAGTCTTCCAATGTGTGTATGTTATCGATTGCGCATAGTACATATTTATTCATCTGAGTTTAATAGCAAAGTGCCTCTAGGTTAGTGCTTGAGCTTGAACATAGTGAATGCTGGACCTGTGATGCACTTGACTATATGCAGACACAACTGCCACTGGTCCTTACCTGCTTCTGCCAGCTAAGTTGCTATTTCCTCAGGTCATTTTTTTGCAATGTTTGCTGTCAACTACTCATCTGTCTGATCTCCTGAGAAATCCTTTCACTTACCACTCGTGAGCTTGCTTTGACATCCTGTTATACTTCTGCTGTGTTTATGGCTTTGTGAACAGTTAGTGTGTGTTAGCCAGTACTTCCTCAGATTTCATTGCTAACTAGTTCTAGATGAGAAAATTGTGGGCCAGTTGTCTAGAGAGTTTTGGCAGCAGCTGACAAAGATAGGTAATTCACGGAGAAACTTTGACATTAGTGATGCACGTTTTTTGTCGGCTTGGTACTCATCCTGTCATCTAGCAAAGTACTGAAGTAACATACTTGTTTACACCATTCCACCATATCTGGGCCCATTCAATGGGGCCATAGTGGTCCCCTCTGTCACGCGTTGTCGTCATTGTCGATGTCGATGTCATGGACATCGATGCGCAGGCGGCGCGCGACAGTACCGCTAGCGACATCTGCTGAATGGGCGTGAGGCGGCTCGTTGTGGCGAATGGGCCTAACATTTTTCTAATGCTTCTTGTCTTTAAAGTTTTCTCTAACTGCATCAATCTCTGTCGTATTCTAATAAGTATTTATGTGTAGCTGTACATGAGTGGCACTGCTTGTAAAGTTGTTATTGACGCTAATTGATCTGGTAATTGTGATAACTTCATTTGCTATGAATTACTGAAACTGCAGTGTCTCTGCATAACTTTGGAGCATCATCGTCATTTACGTTTGCTTTCATTTTCCCCATACAACTTCCATCTTTTTACTGTAAAGTTTAGCGGGGTGCCACAGCATTTATGTCAGTTGTTTTGTGTGTGACAGTGTTAAGTACATGTATATCACAGTGCCATGTTTTAAAAATTTGCAAACTACAATATGTCGGATCAGTCAGGCACTCACAGATGACGATTTCTGCTGAGATTTTTGGCATCAAAAAGAGTCCTCGGGCTATTGTAGAGGAGGCAGTGGATGGTCCAGCTGTCATGCTCTGATGATTCATCCATATCCAGCTGTCATACATTTTCTGCCATATCCATATTCTGTCGTTATCCATGAACTGTTTACTGTGTTATGGTTGCTGCTTTTTAGCCCAGTCTTTCAAAACTGCCATCGACTTTACTTACTACTGGTCACTGGTCATCCTTCTTATCTCTGTACAGATTGCAACACTGTACCGTCTGCATTGTATTTTTGCCTAAATAACACCGAGTTACTGCTAGTGCCTTAATTTCAGCTCTGATTGCCAACTGTGTGGCTTATCATCATTTGCATTATTAGTATGTTATTATATTCACACATTAATAGACAGGTACATTGTGGCACTGGTATGATAGCAACAAAATTACAAAAAATATACAGTTGCCCGATGATGTTTGTTGATTCCCAAATGGATCAATTTCAAGTGTCTGTTTGAAAGTGTAGGTGACAGACATTTATGCTGCAGGCCAGTGAAAGCAAATCTCCACTGTGTGCTGGATTACGTGTTAATAAAGTGTCATTTTGTATGAGAAATTATTCTTAAAGGTGCAGTATCATCTAATTCTAACCGGTCTACTAGCCTGTCTGTACAGTAACAATGCATGCTCAAGTTGGATGATTGTACATATAGTACTTTATTGCTGTGGTCACTAATGCAAGTAATACATTATCACATGCATGCTGAGTTACATAATGATTCTCTGATTAGTGATTTCAGTTTATGTCTACCGAAGAAGGTCTGTCGAATCGACTGTTTCTGCATTAGGCATCTGTTACAACTTGTTGCAGTTCTCTAGTTCACGGTGTTGTTCTGTGTGTCTTTGTTTTAATTAATATCACAATTGGGAATAGCACATGAGGAATTGCACATCATTCAGTGCATATTTTGGTATTCATCTATAGAGCATTATGTTATATAGTACAGTCCATTATTTATTTTTGCAGTTGTAATAGAGTTTACATTTAAGCAGTTGGTTTATAATTTTCTGTAAGATAAAGTTTGCAGTAATCTTTATCAAAGCTTCTATTACTGTTTGCATTTAGATATGAAAGTCACATTGTTTTTCTCACTGGTTAAATTGTAAAATAAAATGTGGAGGATTGCTTTTCTTCTTCCTTTTTCCTCCCTTTCATTCTTCTTTTTGTCCTCATCTTCTCTTCCCCTTCTCTCCTTCTTGTTACTTTATTTTCCTTCCATGTCTTCTTTTCTCCTGATCTCGCTGATTTGTGTGGATTGCTATTTTGTGGTGGGTGCTTTATTTAGCCCGCTCGGCAAACTTGCTGGAAGGGCTATATATTTTGATGCTGTTATCTGATGAACAATGAATATAATGCTTTGGGTTAGTTTTTATTGTGACTGTATAATTTTCCATTATTGTTGAGAGCTTAGTTGTTTTTAGTGTCTTTTGTCACTATCAATTCTTGAACTAACTATGTCATGTACTATATTAATGTATTTTGATTGTATTCTGTATGATGCCTTATGGTTTTGTACGTTAATTTTTGTGTTTTGATAACTGTGAAATAGTTTCCTTTAAAATATGATAGCCCCCTCTCCTCTGATAGACAACATCTGAGCTATATGTTTCTCTGGAGGGAGATTATCAGAACTGTTCTGTGTTGTATTGTATACGACAGTTGTGCACAATCATAAGCACACTTAGGTGAGCAGTTCTTACAGTTCTCTGCATTGGGTTTTGTCACACTGGGTGCATTTCACTATGCATAGCCTAAATTTATTTGTGTTTATCAGTGTGTATTTTGTGCTTTTGTTTTTCATACTGCATATATGTTGTGTTATTGTCAGCACAGTGGGGTGGATCTAATGGGATTGAAGCCCAGTCCTTAGGACCTCTTCTTCCTTCAGTACTTTGACACTGTTGGTTGGGTCTTTTGACCTATAAAACCCGTCCCCGATATGACCTATATGTGTTTGGTGGGATGTTAAACCTTGCTCAATTCGATTCAATTTAAAATACGATATCTACTTTTTCATGTGAAAGTGCCATTAAATCCTAACCAATCAACCAACATCCTGATCTCACTTCTTTTACCATCCTAATCCAGCTCTATGAGCTGGGTCTAGACAAGAACTTTGTCCACAAAAACTCCAAATCATGAATGGAGGCAACAGTTTTGGTAATTTATTTTTATGCAGCAATCACTCTTCACATATGAACAGTGTTCTTTTTTTTAGAAAAGTAGAGATTTCTTATCAGTTCAAGCACTGTTTTTGTTGTATATATGCTTTGCTCATATATTGTGTTAATTGCATTTTAAATTATTATTATCATACAGAATTTTATTGTGTTTCAATGTTGTATAGTTACCATAGAATAGTTGAGCATAGAATAGTTAAAAACCCTAACCCTTACGGTTTAACTGTAAACCTAGGTACCGAAACCTTGTGGACCGAAAATATTTACTTGATTATTTTTTTAGCCCATTCGGTAAACTTGCCGACGGATATATATTTTGCCTATGTTTTTATTTTTAATGGTTTCTCAGAGACCAACTATCTCAGTATCTGCTGAACTGATTTTCACGATTTTTTTCACCCAGTGGTAGGTGTTTGGTCATATATTATAAATCTGACCCTCTTTTTTCATATTTTGTGGCAAAATTTTGTTACCAAATGTCATTCAGCAACTGGTATTCCAAAATTGATTGAAATATAGCAATATAGATGCATGGATTGGTTGTGCCAATTATCCCTCTACTTTGTGTACAAAATTGGTGAACTTTGGTCTACTGATCCCAGAGATTACTTTAGTAGAAATTAAAAATCAATCTCTATTAAATCTTTAATATTTACAATATAGTCTTTACCTTAAAGAGCATATTCCCACAAATTTCTCAGAAAGTACTACACCAATCTTCATCAAACTTTCATCATCCGTAGACGTATTTATGGAAATTATAAAACTGGCATCCCTTGCAGTAGTGCAAGGGATGTTGCTATGGTAACCAAAAAATTTTGGGGCTTTTGTAGATGTCAAAAATCAAAATTGACTGCCTTCAAACTTTGCTGTGGCGTTCCAAAATGGAATGCAGTGTTGCCTCATGAATGCGTGCATTAACAGCTGCACTAAAGCTTCTACATCGTGTAGCAAGAGGGCCTAGCTATGCATAGCCTAAATTTATTTGTGTTTATCAGTGTGTATTTTGTGCTTTTGTTTTTCATACTGCATATATGTTGTGTTATTGTCAGCACAGTGGGGTGGATCTAATGGGATTGAAGCCCAGTCCT
>Ga0209782_1001792_pt1 | contig 11557 bp, 5 predicted proteins | sample WorMetmaBAHAMAS1_FD_187390 | JGI IMG/M metagenome (GOLD analysis project Ga0209782, IMG submission 187390) | Marine gutless worms symbiont microbial communities from Max Planck institute for Marine Microbiology, Germany - Inanidrilus... | ecosystem: Host-associated > Annelida > Digestive system >... | reverse complement strand
ATGTTCGCAATGGGATGGGGCTGTTAGGCACTCAGGTGATTAGTAAGTAAGTGTTTTTCACAAGTATTCGCTAGGGGGCGACACTATGGCGCCGAGCGGGCTATACGCTAGGCTTTGCCATGCATTTCTAGTTATAATACATTTTGCCACTAAATTTACAGCTTTTACAGAGCAAGATTTAGGTCATACATGCAGCAAAATTTCGTTGCAATATTCGGTTTTATTTAAAAATTACCTGTATTTGAACTTAAAAGTACATTTTTTCTAATTGAACAAGCAATTAAACTGAGATTCTGATGTAAAAAATAACAGAAAATAAACCAGATTGATATGCCAATGGATTATCATGTAAAGAGGGCAATGCTGGAATGCTACCAAAGATACACGCTAAAGCTGACGAACATTGCCGAGCTGAAAGATTGTTTTGTTGATGATATGATTTTCTGCAGAAGTTCATTGATATTGAGGCAATCATATCATTTTGCAACGGGCTTCAGTCGTTTTGTTGTTGCTGCAGCTGATGGACATTCTCAACACTCTGTTAAAATACTGAGTGAGCAATAGGCAACTGACATTTTCATCAGTGAAACGTTTTACAACAGTTGACGGAAAAGCTGTGCAAAGTTTGATATGTTATTCGTGAAAATTCAATGCAAAACTATACGTTCACTTGAAAATTTGAACTTTACAGTTTAATCTGCTGTATCTGTTGAACCATATAGTTACTTCAATAAAATTTACCGGATTCTGGATATGCTGCGTGAATACTCGCATACTAATTCTGAAAGTTTTGCTGAGATCCACACCATCTTTGCTGAAATACAATTTTTTTCTATTGGATTGTTTTTTTACGTGGCGTGCGTAGATCGGCCACGACCTGAAGACCATCCAGCGGACAGTGGCCAAGAGGTCGGCGGCGTCGAGTGGTCAAGCTCATGAACGGACCTGGTCACTGTGGTCACTCAGCTCCACCACCGGCTACCTGCGCTCCATGCTCAACGTCGCCCCTCGCGATGACCACGTCTACGCCTCGTCCACCGCCATCTCCACCGTCTAGACCACCCGCAGCTTTCACGCAGCTGCAGCGGCCCTCCGACAGAAGGGACGAAACGTACGCTGGGGTCGCGTCAGCCAACGATTCTTCCCAAGCAGTCGCGAAAAAATGAGATACACATTCCAGTCCGATGCAGTGATTGAGTTGAGGTTTTATGTCCCGCACTCAACACAAAACGGGTCATTTGCGGAGCAGCCAGTTTCTGGGCTAGTAGTGAGGACTGCATTAAACATACTCTTATGGAAATGGCCAATGTAATAAACAGCGATGGTGGGTGTGGATAGTAGAAGCCTACAGGAGTCGCCTGATTGTGCCTCAAAACACTGTCCCTGAGTTGTTATTACTACACTATGTCTCAAAACAACATTCCCAACTTTTTTAGCAGTAACTCGAGCAAAACATCCGACTTTCACAATTTTTGACACAAACATTACTGAGTGACTGAGCAATCAAAAGCTGGCTTATTTTTCCATCTCACCTGAAGTGGGTGTGCACTACATGGTAAAACAGGATAACAAAATAACATATTTTCACTCAAATGCAGTATTACTACTTTCCAAGACTTCTGCCAATAGCTGTTTGTTTTTCAGTCCCGTTGACTTGCAACTTATGCTCATGCTGCAGTATAAATCTTGAAATCTTGTAATCAATGGCGTTTAGCACTGAATTGTTGGGGGCATAACTCAGGAACAATGAAATTTGGACTTTTTTGCTGCAGCAGTTGGACTGTGTTGCATGCACAATGCACTGATGCGCTGTTTTCCTAAAAAGTAACATAATTTCTGCTGCATTGAGTTAGATAGCAGCTAACATTTTTCAGAGAGTAGGATATAGCAGTAATACTGCCCACTGGCTTTCATTCCATGCTTGTCAAAGAAAGACTTCCATTGTTGACATACTGTGCTGCCAAGCGAAACCACGACAGACTTGATAAATGCTGATTCTGTGCAGAACAATTCACTGAATGCTCTGTTTCATTTCTTGATTATTTTGATCTTGTTTGGTTCACAGTCAGTTGTTTTATGAATGTACACTAGTTAGAATGTGACCTGGTGATAATTTCAGTGCTTACAAAGCAACATACAGTGTTTAATTGAAAACATGCACTTTCCATTATGTTTCATCAGGTAGTACATAAATACTATTCAGGTGAGGTGGGACCATAAAACAGCTTTTGATTGCCCAATCTCTCAGTAACGCTTTTGCCAAAAATTCTGAAAATCAGATCATGCTTGCTTGAGTTACAGCTAAAATGTTGGGGATGTTTTTTTTGAAACACAGTGTACATGCCACCATGATGTGCTGGTAGGACTCCTACACGTTACGGTACCATTTAATGGCTCAGTGCACTGCATATTGTTGCTAACATGGTGCTTCTTATAACTAACAGCATATAATATACGTTATTCTTAGAAAAGACCCACGATGGCCTCTTATGTAGCTTGCATGATGAACATATCAACTTAGACTGTAGGAAATTATTTTACAGGCAGGCAAGTTTAACTACGAACATTAACAACTGTTACTGGGCTACCATGATAAACTTAGGATTCGAGTTTCACTATACATGTCAGTTAGTCATGGCAGTCCAGAATCATTGCTTCAACAACAAGAAGCATTTGAAAAATGTTGGGCCCATTCACCACTGCGAGCCGCCTCACGCCCATTCAGCAGATGTCGTTAGCGGTACTGTCGCGCGCCGCCTGCGCATCGATGTCGACGACAATGACGACGACGACAACGCGTGACAGAGGGGACCGCTATGGCTCCATGGAATGGGCCCGATCAGGGGTGTAGGAAGCAAACTTAAAGTGGGGGCCAAAATTCCGGTACAAAGCATTGGAATTTTTAGGGGTGGTACCTCCACTTGGCCTCTACTTTAATGTCAGATGAAAAATAAAGTATGCTGTTTATTGGAATGGTTTCTTGTATACGTGTTACAGCTGGCAGTGGGTCAAGTAAATACAGCCTTGTAATACTAATTTGAAAATGGTTCATTTGATAGCGATGAAAATGGTATAAATCTATGAAGCAAGCAAATCAAGGATTCGTAACATCAGCAGTCGACATCTAACTGTCATTATGCAGCATTGTCTGGTAGCAGTTTTTCCACAGCAAATTAATCTCCCATAAATTTAATCCGGCATTAAATCCAGCAGATAATGATCAATTTGCTCAGATGTCGTTTTTCCACCGGCAGTTCATCAAGTAAATCGTCCAAAAACGTCAATTAAATCGTCCAAATGGACGATTTAATTGACGAACTGCCAGTGGAAAAACGACAATGGCAATGCAACAGATGCATCAAATGTTTAAATGTTAAGAAGTGAGGGGGTCAAACATACTGTGTGCCACTTTAAATTGGGGGCTTGGTCCCCCTCTCCCTCTTTTTACATAACTACAACTGTGGTTATCATGCAAACATCAGGTTCAGTTAGTTAGCAAATGTACAAAAACAAACAGAATACAAATGCAATCTTCCTTGCAGTTAAAAAGCACAATGCATAAAACTTCATATGAACACAAAAATTATACAGTATACACAAAACATCGAGTAAAACACTTGCTATATTGCATCTGCTATAGCAGAAAGGAAACAGGACAAACCATATGTAAAATATGTTGATAAAACATGCAGTAAATAAAAACAACAGGCATCGTTGGTCAGTTTGTGCTATCTCGAGTTCATAGGAACCTCAAATCAAATAATGAAATGTTCTCAAGCAAGCATAATAGTCCTGTGTCATTGAAATATTAGTGGCTCTCTAAAACTCTCACAGATTGACACAGTTCAACTGTATAATGTTTACTGTACTGACATCGGAAAAACGACAAAGGGGTGGAGAAATGTTCCGTTCTTTTAGAGTTTTACATATTTTAACGTAACCAGTTACGTATATGTTTGTGTTTGTAAATCGATAATAATGACGCCCGGGCCAAAATCACAAATCCTAAACATAACACAGATATTATTGTACACCAACTAATCCATCAAACACCATCTGCTGGTTTTAGCTAAAAAAACAAGAAGCATTTGAAAAAATGTTGGACCCATTCGCCACTGCGAGCCGCCTCACGCCCATTCACCAGGTGTCGCTAGCGGTACTGTCGCGCGCCGCCTGCACATCGACGTCCACGACGACGACAATGACAACACGTGACAGAGGGGACCACTATGGCCCCATGGAATGGGCCCAATTATTAAATTGCTCACAATAGGCCAATGCCCAGAACCTAATATACATGCAAATGAACCATCTATCTGTTTAATGTTCTACCTCATTCTGGAATTTACTCAAGTAAACATGAAACAATATATTTCAGTCTCCAGAGAACAACTAAACTTCATACACGGAATGAAAACAACTACAATACTACAATATATAAACCGCCAACTTTCTACCACTAAACTCTGCAATCAACTGGAAGTACCTGAACTATGTTAGCAGACTTTGATTGAAGCCGACGGCCGCCATTTTGTTTGATGGATTTCTTTTTCATGCGTACAAACACCTTCCGTCAGTCAGTCTCTGGCTGCATGAGTGTGCACTGCAGTGCATCAACATGGCACTGTGTTAAATTCAGCTTAAATAAGCAGACTGCACGTCTTGCAGCTTGCTTGGCTGGGTCAGAGTTCACTGACCCTTGAGGCCTACTCGTAGTCGTAAACACTGCTGGTTACCATAGTAATAGGCCGAATGAGCAGATGTGACCTTTGACCCTTTGCTTATTAGCTGGGCTACTCGAAGTTGTTTCATACAGTTCAGTGATCTGAAATATACTAAAAAGGGTTCATATCACTCATCTCACCTACCGTCATTTCATCTGAGTGCACTGTGACAGTGAACTGGGTCGCCTCACATCGCATGACACACTTAGCCTGGCTGTGACCAATCACACTGCACCACTTAGTTCAGATGAAATAAGGTCGGTTAAGATGAGGTCTGGTTAGACTAACACTCCTAACACTAACACTAACACTCCTTTACTGAGCCACAGAAACAAGTAAGTAAAAAAGTTAGTCAACTAAAAGCACGATGAAAACTATCGCGATCAGTTACCACCGACAAACAGTTAGCTAAAATCCATTAAAACTACACAATGTTCAGAAAGAAAGAGGTCTTCTTGCATAGCGTCTAGCAAAATCAATAAATCTGAACATATATTTCACAAAAATCTGCCAGAAGGAATGCACAAAATGGTTTGTCCACCGGATGAATAGTCTTTGCTAACTGCAATGCAGTCATGTTTACAGCAGAAAAGTTTTGGCAGCAATGACGCTAAAACACAAACGCAATGCAAGAATACAAAATGCGTCCTTTCTGAACTCAATGAGCTAAGAACTGGCTAAAATCATTCACAAACAACAGAACAATAAAACAGCGGCGTTGAAGCCCAGTCATTAACAAGTCCAAGTGAACAGTCCATCGGTACAGACAAGCTCTCTCAAAGCCTGCCTACCTAGACTGTCCATGTGGCATACGTCACTTGGCATTAGATGCTGGTAGAGCAGTGACGGTGACGAAGTGTCCACATCACATTGTGGAACGGCGTTGAATGCTAGCGTTGGATCGTGGACTCCTCCAAACGTGGCCGTGAAACTGCCGCCGCTACAACTTGTGTGTGTAAACAACCGCGCAAGTCCGGCGACGCAGTGTGGCAGAATCGGACCGGTCAGCTCGACGCTGCTTAACTGCCCCCCTGATGACTGCTGCAGTATGCTTCCCTGCCTCACCTTAACACAACAAAGCATTACACGCTGAATAACTCGAGCAAAATTGTTTGTTAGAGTCACAACAGATCTTGGTACTGATTCTGGACCGCATCTGTAGATCGACTCGGTGCCAGTCTAGTTTTGTAAATCGGCACTGGTCCAACAGTAATAATAATTAGTGTTGGCACCATGTCTTCTTTGACACTGGCCCGTCATTAGCAACGCCGATGGTTGTTCTATTTCCTGAATTTGATCAGTACCTAGATTCACCAGTACCAGTGTCATCAGCGGCTGACTCAATAGTCTGAAATAAATATACTACTTCCCACCTATAACTTCTTTTGCATAAGTAACGTATGTGAACAGGATGAGTATGCATGTTAACTCATTATGTGGGTGGAGAAGCAAGAAACAGTAAATAAACATAGTAAGAAGATGGCACTGCCACAAGTCAGAACGTCATCAGACCAAACTTCGTACAAACAAGACAGTGCAGAATTGTGTCAATTCAAACCTTGAGACAACACAGCGTTGCTCCAGTGAACGCGACTGGTGACAGTATCGTTGGCGGTAGACCTGCCTGGGGTCCTGAGCTGGCAAAACACGTGCCACAGTCAAGTAGGTAGTTGAGCAGAGCCTGAGTGCTGGCTGCACCCTCAACCAGCACCGTCGACTCAGCGCGGTAGTCTATCTGACGATATACGTCCTTCTGGCTGTGTCACTTCACGTTAATGAAAACATGCGATGATCGTAAAATGAAACTACATTGAAACTTCAATCACCATAAACGTTTTCATAGGTACATCATCAACATGGCCTGTTTTTGCCTCCCAGTATACAGCATGCACAGGTATTATGATCTGTTTTGTTCAACACAGAAATGAAGCTTGTCTAAATGGTAACAAGAGGTCCTATAAGTGGCTAGCATAGCGCGAGATGTTGTTGTTTAGATGGCCCCTCCCTTCTCCCTGGCATGCACCGCGACCACGATGCGCGGTAAATTTGGATCGGAATATGAAACCTAAATTAGCTATAATGCACCAATGCACTTCCGTCACAGACAGATGGACAGATGGACACTGACATTGTAGCATAAGCGCTAGATGTATATATGACATCTCGCGCTAAAAACTAATCAAATAATTAAAACCACCTGGTAAGCCAAATACAGTCGAACCTAATAATATTGAAGTCTAAGGGACCCGCAGTAAATGTTCAATATATCTGGAGTTCAATATAAGCGCATGATGACATCACTGCCTGTGACACTCTCTAAACCCAATCGCTAGGCCACTAAGCACATTGCCAGCCGCCCCACCCACACTGCACTTCCAAACAACAAGCATTAGTACACCTACTCTACATCACAAGTCTACACGATCACAGCAAGTGGAACAAAAACAGATACAAAATCAGTGACAGTCACTGAATGACAGGTCGTTTGGGTATTGGATGCTTTTCTCTGTCAGTTTCAGTTTATTAAAGAAGCGTTCTCACTGCGGCTGTCGACAACCGCAGACGGCCAACGTTGGCCGTGGACAGCGGCAGTGAGAACGCCACTTAACATATATCTGGTTTACTGGTTTACAAAACACTAACTTTCTTCATTGCAGCTATTGCAAGATGGGTGGTAATGCATCAGTGCCTGTCAGTTCTATTAAAGTCGAATAGGAAGTCCTATGTGCTCTATCAAATGGCGATGTTTCCGATGACCTTGGGTGACCCTAACATCCCCAAAACACCCAAAATTTTGCATTTTCATCGCCTTTCATATCTTCGTAGTGAGTAAACATAGAGAACTCATATTTGGTGTACAGGTTGATCGTAGCTAGTCCCAGCCGACTAATGACATACTGTCCCTCAAAGGGTCGTGGTTACGTCAGGTGACACGTTTTAAATTTTCGGTGCCCTGTCCATATCTCAGGAATGGCTGAAGCTACAGCTCTCAAATTTTTTGATAACGGGAGACTATATTAAGTCTTGCCAAAAGGATGACAAATCACCCCTAAAAGGGGCGTTGTTTTGCTCACGTGACCCATTTTTGTCTGCGCAACTGTGGACTTAGAAAAAATTTCGCCACCGCACACTGATAGCTGGGATCAACAAGACCGACGATGGACCACCGGGCTGTTTGTCTCACCTTCGACGGTTGACGCTATAGCTGCGATAAACTAAGGCATAAGCTCCATCGGTTCGATCTGTCACCGTATTTGCTGCAAAGTTCGTTGTATAATGTATAGACAACAAATCGACCAAGTGGAGTTTGAGCATTATCGTTCAAATATGTGGTAATATCAGATATTTCTCGGTGTCTATAGCAGTGGAATGTTTATAGCTTTGACACTGTTGTATGGCGGTGTGTGGAGTCGCATTTCATCGGCCGACCCGCAGCCACCAAGAGTCGGACGTGTTCAACTTCGATATAAACGACTGCGTGGACATGTGTGGGCGGCGCTGCATGCTCGATACATCCGAGACTTCAACATATCTGCGTGCGATAAATCCGACGCCTTTTCTCGCCTTTTATAATGGCTGGCAGCCAAGACCACAGTCCAATCTCGATACAAACAGAAGTTCGAATTATCCGAGTTCGATATATCACGAGGTTCAATTGTAATTCAAACAGTTTAGCAAAATTCCACTGGGGCAGCAAAAATATAAGTGGTCATAAAAAATTTGCAGTTTTTGACCAACAGTGTGTAACATCTCAAAACAATTTAACAAGGACATAAAACTAACTGTAAACAGCACACAAATGTAACGACTGTCCCTAATACGAAGCAGTCACATCAAAAGATACTCTCGTATTTTGGTTGGGTTGAGAGACTTGTATCTTGTCTGATCAATGCCGAGATCTTGCAGCCATGACGACGCTGCTGTGTTGTCTGCATCCGCTATGTTCTCAACGTCCTCGTTCAACCACACACCTCTACATAAACAATACCAGTGTCAACAGTATAGACAAATATGTAAATGATCTTGACAGCACTGTTGCTGCAATAGCAGCATGACGTGGCTTGTGCTCTGGGATAACTACAAACTACCGTTTACCGAGGCGGCAGACAAGTTCAGACAGCCGGAAAATTTTCATAATGTGGACCGGCAGCCTGGATCTAGCTTCCACGTGACATTTGTTATGCTTCATCTTCTCTGTATACGTTCGAGCGGAAATTGAAAACATACAATTTTAGCGCAGCACTCAGTTACTGACTATGGTATTCCCATTTGTGACAACATAATGCATTGGTGGCCATAGTAAGTAAGTAAGTAAGTAAATAAGAATATTTATAAGGCACAAGAAAACAATCTGTTACAATGCGCCGTGGTTAAGCAACCTAGACAAACAGGTGCGATTTCAGTTTGCGCCTAAACTGTCCGAAGTTTGTGTCCTGTCGGAGTTCTTGAGGTAGAGCGTTCCACACTCTGGGTCCGGCTGCAGAAAAGCTGACCTACAGCTAGTACTAGCTAGTACTGCAGTTGTACTGCACTATAAATTATTTAATAATGATGATGCTAATGAGACGCATCATAATACAACAACACACCACCAACACTTGACTGGCAGTGTAGCATTGTGGTAGCATCACTCACTGCAAGAACGAAGTTGTTCAATGTTGAGCCAAGTTAGTACTGGGATAGGGGACCGTCTTCGGGTGAGTATACCACCTCAGTATGCAACTAAGCCAATTAGGTCAACCCAGCCTTGCATCCCTCTGGAGGTCAGCCACAAATGCACACTTGCATGCATGACTTGGCCAGGACCACTACATGAAACTGGAACAATCGGGATGCAAACAAGCGACCATTCCTACAAATAAATAACATATCACTTCAACTCCACTACTGAACAAATGCTGTGCAGTCACACGTGAGATTAAAAAGACAACATACATCAGCTGATAATAAAGCAACAGTTACCGTGACTGAGGCACATCTGTAGATGCTTGTAATGTCACTAGATCATCTGCTGTTGACTGCTGTTGATGCAACGGCAGAATATACTCAATGCCTGCACAAAACAACAGTCACAGTGTCCATTACCTCAACAATTTCCATAGCATCCAATGCCAAGAAACTAAATGCCTACACAACTCACTACAAAGTACATTCTGCATTGAACATTAGCGATCGTCTGAGTTTGACTCATGGGAATGACTGCGACTGTTGTTATATATGTTGTGTACTGCAATGTAAGTGGCTTTCACGCCCTTTTGCTTCAATTAATGATGACGATAATGACACTGTTTCTCAATAAAAGTGAAGCCAAAATTCAAAGCCATTTAAATACAACATAACTAAACTGAAGCATATATCATTTCAGCCACACATTACTATTTACATAATGTTATCTGAAAAACGTTTAACAAAGTTTAACAGTGAAGTTTCAATAATATAAAAATTTAAAAAGTGGACCTCAAAACTCCACTTTTCAATAAGTGAATGCGCATTGTTTATTGAACAATGATAAAATACTTTTTTAATGGCCTAAAATGTGACGCTGTGCTGTTAAGAAGTCACTCACTCACTCGTTTTGCTGACATAATGCACTACCACTAAGCCACGCTCGTCCCTTCAAAGCCAGATAGTTTGTAGAAAAACATAATTAGGAACCTACATCTGCCCTACTCTATGTTATTATTTCAATGACCCTAAGCCGACCCTATGCTTAATTTCAGTGTTGGTGATAGCTGAGTTTCTTGCTCAATGACGCTAATCAAAAAACGTCCGTAGATAACTTGCCATCGGAGTCAAGTGCGGCTCTGATACCGCGCGTTGTCGGCGTGACCACGGCATGCAGCTCATCTCGAACCATGCCAGCCGCACGAAACATGACCGTCATGTGATGACAACAGATGTAGACGTACGGACACAGGCCACTACGCACCATCAGGTACGCACTCGTCATGCTCTCACACCTGCACAGGTACACAGAGGGACACGGGCCAGAGTTAGAACCGATCTTCGTACCGATTCAGGACCACATCCAGTCCACTGTAGATCAAATCGGTGTCAGTCTACTTCTGTAGATCGGCACTGGTTCAACAGTTCAACGGTAATTAGTGTCAGTGGTATGTCTCCTTTGACACTGGCTTGTGGTTATCGACGTAGGTGTTTGGTCTACAATACATGCTGAGTTTGATCAGTACCTAGACACACCAGTGCCAGTGCCATCAGGCACACTACTGGAGGATTAATTGGATTACCAACTACCAGTAACTGCTGCAGAAAACACGGCATGTTTCATCGACATGCATCATTACTGGACCAGGTACTGACTCGACCGGTCCATGCAACGCAAAATTATTAAATCAATCCGGTCCATTTTTTGGGAGATCGTTCCAACTCTAGCGACTACACACTGCTATGCACCATAAGGTACGCACTCGTCACACTCTCACACCTGCACAGGTAGACGACAGATCCGGGTCACTACACAACCAAACAAATGCGAATGCAATACAAGACAGAGATGCAACTGAGGATATACGTTATATATGTATGTATATGTATATATTATTTGCTAACTATTTCCTATCTTGGTGAATAAAGATGTGTATGATATACCAAGCATTGTAGAATGCCTTCGCAGTTTCATCACTCTGCATTATGCTATCTGATTGCCTGGCAACATATCACAGACAGTAGTTTCCTGAATTTCGTAGGAAAACAGTTAACATTGATGGCACAAGCTAAGGCGTGTCAAAAATGTTAAAAGACAAGTTAGTTAACCCTCTTTTAAATTATAGTATCTTCTGTGCTAGATTTAATAATCCAAATATGCCTATGAC
>Ga0209782_1001791_pt1 | contig 11561 bp, 5 predicted proteins | sample WorMetmaBAHAMAS1_FD_187390 | JGI IMG/M metagenome (GOLD analysis project Ga0209782, IMG submission 187390) | Marine gutless worms symbiont microbial communities from Max Planck institute for Marine Microbiology, Germany - Inanidrilus... | ecosystem: Host-associated > Annelida > Digestive system >... | reverse complement strand
TAATGATGTATCACTGATGCTGACATAAAGTGATGGGCGACTGTGGATCTCAAAGAAAATGTTGATAGTTTGCAATTGCATGTTTACATAATATAGTGCATATGATGCAGCCTTGCAAATCACTAGTTTTGCATTGAAATTCAAACTTGTTGTTTGATTTTATGTTTTCTGCCTACAAAAGGAAGTCATAGAAAAATATCAAGGTGTAAATTTAATTTGTTTCTCAAATTATTTATACAATTTAGATTGTGGTTTTTGTTTTCTGTATTTGTCGTGTTTATAGACTCAGAGCGTGACAGAACAGCTGACAGAATATTTGTATCCAACGTCAGCATCGTATGACATGTCATCGTCTCGTACTACATTTGAATCTCATGCGAGCATCGTTTATCAGACGTCTGCTGCTTCTGATAAGTCATCGTCATCTTCTTTTGATACTTCACCTGTCCTGCGCATTGGTGCTTTCAACGTTCGCATATTCGGACAGAAAAAAGTTGCCAATGAGGATATTTTAACTATTCTTGTCCAGGTATGTTACTTGTGACTTCAGTGAATTATATGTTTAATGTTAATATCAATCTATTTTAAAGTCCTTCGACTTATGGCGAATTCAAGTTATTTAATATTTATAGATGTTTTGTTAGTTTTGTCATCTGTAATTTTTTACAGCTGATTCCTTGTTTTCTATTGTATAGTGCTGTCTTGTGTGACTGTGTGACATCGTTGTGTTTGGTTATTTATGTGACATTGTGGTTGCTGCGTATATTAGTAACAATAAACTGTTATTGTTGTTGTTGTTATAAATATGTAGTATGCATCAAAATTAGGCTGATGTTAAAATGTGAATATGTAGTAATGTTGTTAATGTTAAATGCTGCAGATTGTGCAACGATATGACATTCTTCTGATACAAGAAGTTCGTGATAAATCTGAAACGTCGATCGATATACTTGTAGCTGTCATTAACATACATATTGGGTTAGTTTTGAATATCGAGCTGCAGCACTTACCTCACACACCGACTTCGTCACACTCCCAGTTCTTTCAGTTGTTTCTTATATGTGGAACACTGAGCATCACTTATTGTTATTTGAAGTTTGTCTGTTCAAATGTACTATGAGAAACTCCTTCAGTTAGTAGTACATTGGCGTTGTCAGTAGCCTACAAACAGTTGCAGGAATAGCACCGTGATATACATAAAATGTATTCAGGCCTATTAATGCATGTAGGCTTATATGTGTACAGAAAGGTTTAAAACATGCATTTTGTGAACTATCAATTTTCTACAGTTAGTTAGTGGCATTAAAACATGCTGATTTAATGCAAACTATTATCATAGCAGGACACTAATGGGTAGACAAGTTATGATATACAAATAAATGTATACAATGTTGGAATATTGTAATTATTTTCTATAAGACATTATCACATTTAGCAGTCTGAACAGCAAGGAAAGTAATACACCATGTTACTCAGGATGCTAATGGTATTTAACACAGCAGTGTGTTCACTTGTTTGTAGAATTCCTGGCCGCTATAATCATACAACGAGTGAAAGACTTGGCAGAACATGGTCCAAAGAACAGTATTCTTACGTCTATCGGTGCTATATTTTCTGTAATGAATTTTTGACTTCTTAGCGAGACAGCATGAGCAATTCAACATGCAACATGAACTGATCTGTTGTGTCAATTTATGTGTAATTTCCTGTTAACTTTAGAAATTACACACTGTAAATAACAGTACTATTTATTTTGGCATTTATGCATCAAACAGGTACAATATGGGAGTTGATGGTTGGCACGTTGTTTTGTCATTGCTGAATATGTAAGTTGTTAAATAAAATAATAAAATAATTATTAGCATGTAAATAATTTTTGAAGCTCTTTATTTAGAAATAATATTTTAAATGTTATTAATTTTTGTGAACATGTGTAATTTATAAATATAATTTAAAGATACTACACTCATTTACTGATTTGCAAAAAAAGTTAAGTAAATCTGACAATTTCAATATTTGTTTAATGCATGATACTCACATCTAAGGATGTATCTCGTTATCAAGTGACAACTGTTGGTTGTGGTGTGTAGAACAGACCGTGTGACACTGATAGACACGTACCAATATGATGACTCGTCCACTAACGACACGTTTCAACGTGAACCTTATTGTGTCAAGTTCCAACTTCACGATACAGGTGACCACATAATAGATAAACTAGAGTTAGGACGATAGTACTATCGGACTATCGTATCGGCCGATAGTTCACACTATCGGAGACTATTGTTATTGCCGATTGTATGTCTGATAGTTTTTCCGATAGTATTTGTGATCGTTGAATGCGTCAGTTCACAACTCGAACACGTGTTTCCAACGAACAGTTGTTATTTGAGCATATTTGCTTTGGTAGGCGGGGTGATAGGGGAGGGTAGAAGCGGCCACATGCAGTGACAGCAGATAACATAGTCTTCAATCAGTCGGCTCTTGAGAACTGATAGACAGTGACAGATGTGGTGCATGCCAAGGCAGTCCAGTCCGGCCATGCCCGTCGCCCGTCGTCATGGACAGATGATGTGGTCCAGCGTCAGGTGATCTGATGTGTCATTACACGTTGGGGGAGAGGAATGGCTAAGCTATTAACATACTGGATAGGCTCGTGGGTTGTGGGATCTATGTCCCTTAGGTGACAGCCAAACAATCGCTATCTCTTTTATATCGGCCGATTGTTTTGACATCAACTGTCGGACTATCAGATTTTGCACTATCGTCGGAATCGTCCTAACCCTAAGATAAACACACATTCACTAATGTTTCACTCCATTATTTCGTAGATTTGTCCGTGGTAAAAATGACTACTAGCAGTCAAAAAAAATTTTTAAAATCATAATGCATGTACAATTCTATTCAATCAAATGACGAATTGGGCCTTCATGTATATACAGTATATTGAAGCATACTCAGTGTGTTGGTAGTCTTTCTACACAGGGATCTAAAAACTAATGTGTGGACAGATAGGCCCAGTGGGCCAGTACACCACTAAATTGGTCCATTTGTATGGCAGATTGCAAAAGGTTTACTTACTGTTGATCATTGTAGATATGAGTGAGCTGGTGCTGATAGGCATTCACACGGACCCAGACTCAGCAGTGGAAGAGATGGAAGCACTGGTGGACGTCCATGCAGCTGTGGAGCGAAGGTGGAATACCGACAACATTCTCATTATGGGCGACCTGAACGCCGACTGCAAGTATGCCAGCGGCAGGGCTCGTGCGAGGCTCACACTACGTACTGACCCAAGGTTCACCTGGCTGATTGATGATGACGTTGATACGACCACAACCCGCACACACTGCGCCTACGACAGGTTTGCTCGTACACTCTTTTACACACCTGTAGTTTTTCCTTTGGCAAAATTTTCTGCATTAAACATCTACACATGCATTTGATGCATTAACTTTGTAATGAAGCTGAATAATTTCTTAAGTTCACATGCAATTACACGTGCTTAAAACGTAGTAATATATTGGAAACGGCTCAATATAAATGCATAGTTACTACCGACAAGTCCAACGACTACTAAAAACTGATATACAGTCTATCAAATAGTGTCATTTCAGATGACCTTGGGTGACCTTCAAACTTATTTGTTTATTAACATCATTTACAAGTGTGAGTTCTCGTACATTCTGCATATGGAAATGACAAGTTTGCAACATATCATTATGAATAGTCACAGAGAAGAAATTAGTGAACTATTAAATTCATGCGAAACGTAGTTAGGTCTGACGGTCAGTCTGTGTCCCTCTATGCATACTCGTCTTCATCTGTGCTCTTCCAGCAGTCAATTATACGAACGGCAACGGAAGTTTGGAGAATTTTCATTTTCATGTGCCGGACCAACAGCATGGAATAGTCTACCACCATCATTGCATCAACTGATAAACACCAGCACTTTTAAACATCATCTGGAGGCTTCTCTTTTTCGATAGGCATATGCCCACTGATGGGAAAAAGTTTCTAGATGACGTAATAGCTAACTGTATATCTCCTGTGTTTTAGGCCTGTATTTGTATCTTATACGTGTTTTCGGTTTGTAACATTTCATGGGGTTTTATTATCTGATTTTTATGTTTGGGGCTTATACTCCATTCTTTAGGTATCTAAATCGCTAGTCGATTGTATATTTGTAAGCGATGTTTGTATGAACTATCAACTATAAACTGGTAATATGCAGGGGTGGTTTTAGCACCTCCACTTTGAAAGGGCCAGTTGGGTCCAGGGTCTCTGAACGGGGACTGGTCACTGAAAAATTTTTGTTGGTCACATGTAACAATATGCAGTTTTTGAAATAAAACCAACATAAAATCACTAAATTTTCATACAAAAGGCTCATTACATTTACCAAAAATTACATTTGGGGGGCCAGTGGCAGTGGGGACTCTCTGACTGGAGGCCCCCTTGGTCCTCCCTTAGAATTGCTCCTGATAATCAGGAAACAAAAAGCAATCCAATGTAGTTAAGAGATAGAACCAAATATAATTTATATCGAGAACCTGCATCAGCAAAGCCTCTTGTTGATTGCTTGTTTCGGAACCTTAACAGAACCATGTAGTTGTATCACTGTAAAAGAAAACAAGAAGGCCTAGCAGTGGCTAGCATAGCGCAAGATGATCCCTTCACTCTTCCCAGCGTTGATCCCTCGCCTCGCGCGCACTGAACTATAAATAGTACTAACCGGGATCAACGTTAAGCAACTTCGTTCATGCGACGAACGACGCTACCACAGCGCTAAACACCAACTGTAGTCGTATTGTGAGTGGCTACTGTTAATTCCTGACCAGTAGTGCTGATGTTTGCCACTATGTTGAAGGTTCATCGTGTCTGGTGAAGAGCTGAGATCGAGAATCGTACAAAACAGTTCCATCGTGTTTCGCTTTGACGACGAATACGACCTTAGCGAAGAGATGGTACCATGAAAATATCCAATCAATAGATAGATAAATATTTTATTTTCCACAATATAAAATAAGTTGATCAATCAATCAAGTAATTAATCAGTTTTATAATAATTTTGTTGCGAGCAGATAAACAGATAGACACTCTACATGTCAGTGCATGTGAGCACTATGGCATTTTTAATTGGACACCAAGGGGAGGTTCTTGGTATTATGAATATTTGATTCTAATTTATCTCTTAACCCCACTGGATTGGGTAACTCCAGCTTGCCTTTTATTCTACCATTTCCTGTTCAGTTTGAGTAGGCATATGCATCGAGTCATAAAACACACAATGCATGAAGTATCTGTTTAATATTGTTTAGTAAGCAAATAACTAATAAATAGGAATTAGCTACATGAACGTGAAATCAAGTTGCGAACTATAGCCTATTTTCTATTTATATTATTGGTCCACTAATTTGATTTCAGAGTCGGCTAATTTTTGGTTGACTAATCTACTGATGGTTTTGTCATGCACAGGTCTAGAGGCGACATCGCGACACATGAGTAGGCAGTGGCGTAACAAGGTTGCAGTGGGCCCGCGTGCAAGTATTCCAAAAGGGCTCCCTCTTCCCCCAAAAAACTTAAAAAAACAGCATCGGGCAAATTTTGGGCCCCCCCACAGCGCTGGGCCCGCGTGCACTGCACGCCTTGCACGCCCTATTGTTACGCCACTGTGAGTAGGCTAGATTGTTAGCACAAATGCTTATTGTTATACTAGAATACAATACAAACTACACATGTGACATGTTTGTAGATTGACAGCGTGAGTGATCATTTTCCAATAGAACTTCTGATAAAGTCTTCTGGTCAGACCTCAGGCTCAAAGCGTACAGTAGCGTCACACGTGCCAAATCCCCATGTAACGTCGGGTGCCGGTGTGGCGTCAACTTCGCATCTCACCTCAGACTCAATTCGTACGCATCTTGAGACCTCACCACTTTCTCGGCTGTTGGATTCGTACGTGACTTCGAAGCTTTTTGAGACGTCGAGCTCGAAGTGTGAGACGTCGCAATCTACAACGGAGACTCCTAGCTCAAGGCGTACGTTGGTACGTAATGAACGTTCGCTTAACAGATTTCACCATTGAACAGTTCTATAGAGTTGTTCTTTTCATTGATAGCGGCTTTACCACACGTCGTGATGGCAGTATAGTTACATTTGCCACGTTGGAAGAAGCAATGTGTTCAGCCCCTAGTTAGTCCGGAAGGTAACTACCGGACATGAGCTTTACTTTGACAAATTGCGTTATTTATTGATAGGCGACGTTAGTTCACATAGATCGGCTCGGGGGTATGTAATGAACAGTTATGGGTACGATGCTAGTTTGAAATCGTATCACTGTATTCCTCGTCGTGTTCCCCAATTTGGGGGAGATTGGAAAATGCCGCAAAAATGTTAGGGTTTCCTTATTTGGTGAGTCGTCGTGATGAAATGGCACAACATAGGGAAATTAGAAAATAAAGTTTCAAATGATAGATGATCGACCTACTTATAGTTCCTCCACTATCATGCAATTTTATTTGTGTTATGCTACGTTTAGTCATTTTGATACAATACTGGAGTGTTACAGACAGTCAGACACACGCATATACCATGGTGGCATAGCATCGTGTGGCAAAAATGCACGTTGCCTAAAAATCTGAAAGGTCCAAAAATACTAAATGTTGCTGAGTCTCACGTTTGTAATGTAGAGTACAGAATATGGTCCGAGGGTATCGAGCGGATTTCAGCTTGCTATGAAGTGTCACGTAATAGCAGCCCATAGTTTGGCTCTTAGCAGAATAACTAAGAACGTTTAAGAGATAAGGTGGATGCTCAAGGAAATTGGTCCACAGTAAAACTGATTACATTTTTAAATTGAGAATGGGAATGTATGGTCGAACGAACTTCAATGCAGGCACCATGCAGTTGCTGGGCTTTTGATGCATATAACTACACGTAGAACGGGACTAGTGTAAACGTACTATGGCTGTACTCATAGAATGGTCAATACGATACCAAACTATACTTTAGTTACATCATTATAAATATACATTTGATGCGTTTGTAGAGCATGGTAGAACTTCTGACAAAGTCTTTTCATCCATCATCTACTTTCCGTCAGACATCACTGTCAGATTCCTATGAGAGAAACTTATATGAGACATCGACCACACACAAACTGCCAGCAGATGTGCGCATTGGCGCTTTCAGAGTTCGCTCATTTGGACGGCGTAAAGTGGAGAACGAGGATATTTTAAACATTCTCGTGCAGGTTATAGGCTCATAGATATATGTATTTATTTATTTTAAACTGCATCATGCTGTCTGTCGTGCTATTTAACAACATTCATTTAATCTGCTAATCCAGCATAACGTTAGCGACTGGTGGCATACATCCAAATGACACAGACGTTTAGTATATAACATGGACAATTTCATGATAACCATTCCTTTTGTCATGAAAGACTTTCACTCTATGTTATAGCATTCTGCAAGCTCATGATAGACCTCTGTCTCTAGAGAGACGTAGATTTAATGAGAAGTTTATGAACAGCTAGCAGCCTGATTGCGATTGCTACTGCAGTTTTGATATTTCTGTATGCGACTAAATACAGCAAGTCTTGTTTTCGTCTGCAGATCGTGCAGCGATACGACGTTCTTCTGATACAGGAAATTCGTGATGTGTCCGAAACTGCAATTGAAGCACTTATTGATGCAGTCAACACACAAATGGGGTGAGTCTGGACTTTCATCACAACATGCAAGCAGCCGACTTTTACGTCACATCCAAGATGGTGGACGCCATATTTCTTCTTCCGGTACAGAACTGGTCCTCTGACGCTACTCGTGTGTCTCATTAACACTCCTGTTGCAAGGCATATCGCGATGATATGCTCTTCTTCAGTCATGAAGTTCTATAATTAGCTATCTTATCCCTGGTTGTTACTCCTAGATTTTAAAACTTATCCCAAAGAACGTAGGTTTTTAGTATATTTTAAAATATCTTTGCAATGGGTGAACATTCTTCATAGGCATTCCATGTTTCCTACGCATACTTATCGTAATAAGTAGGCCTACGAGCAAACAGGCGACAAGCTAATCCACTGCAAATGGGCATGGTCAGAGTAACGTTTTTTATTTCCAGCATATTTAACTGAGAGCAGTGTTGTTTGTGTCGTTTGTAGAACTCCTGGCTGCTATGATCACGCAATGAGCGAAAGACTTGGCAGATCATCATACAAAGAACAGTATTCTTATATCTACCGGTAAGTATTATTTGCGCATGCAGCGTTTAGCCGACGTTAAAAATACCGTGGAATATATGTTGATTACTTGTGTTAATATAGTTTTTAATTTAGCCGTTACTAATCTTTCACAGCATTCACTATCCATCCGTCTTTTTTATTTTAGACAGTAATGTTTCTTGTGTAAATTACAATTATATGACAGTTTTATACATTTTCTGACACAAGTCGACGAGCTAAAATATCACTTGGACGATTTCAGTTGTTTCAGTTTTGCTTATGTCAACAAAAATTGCAGAAGTGCAGCATTCCCCGTGGATAATGGCAGATTTGCAGTACCACCTCAAAAATCTAATTGTCCATTCTACATGGACCACTGCCTTTGATGGTATCTCCACCAGTAGGCTTATGCTTGACTGTGAGGCAAACCTATCTTCCCCGAATTTTATAAAGATCCATATATTCCAAGTTCTTGAAAAATGCTGTAAATAGAAAGAATGAATTAAATTTGAAAACAGCCATACACGAATGGAAATGCTTAATAACATGCTTGTTTTGCAGAGATAACAATATTAGTTGAGATATAACCAACTAATGACTCATGACCTTGACTTGGCCCAATCAGATCAGGACCAACAACTTACTAACTACTCCCATGCATAGAATGACGTAAACTAGGTTTGACGACAACCATGGCAGTCTAAAATATCGCACCGTATCTGTCGAGTGGTGTTGGTTGTGGTGTGTAGAACAGACCGTGTGACATTGATAGACACGTACCAGTATGATGATTCGTTCACTAACGACACGTTTCAACGTGAACCTTACTGTGTCAAGTTCCAACTTCACAATGCAGGTGACCAATCAGTAAATAAACACACAGTCACTGATATTTTACTCCGTTATTTCCTACATATGTCATTGGTATAATTGCTCACCTCTTGACTTTATCGACGCGTAATTTAAAGTACAACTTTCAGGATAAACGCAAAACAGAAAGAGAGAAAATGGCACTAAAATAACAGAAATAACTGTTCTTTCTGAATCTTTAACTACGAGTCATAATAATATTGTGCATGAATGACTGCATACACTGTCAGTAACTCAGAATACATGGGGCTCGACTAATGTGCAGACAGGTGGCTCAAGTGCACCGTTAAATTTGAATGCTCATAAGTCGGATTGCAGTACGTTTACTTATGCTGTTACCGTTGCAGGTGTGAGTGAGCTGGTGCTGATAGGCATCCATACAGATCCAGACTCGGTAGTGGAAGAGATGGAAGCACTGGTGGACGTCCATGCAGCTGTGGAGCGAAGGTGGAATACCGACAACATCCTCATTATGGGCGACCTGAACGCCGACTGCAACTATGCCAGCGGCAGGGCTCGTGAGAGGCTCACACTACGTACTGACCTAAGGTTCACCTGGCTCATCCATGATGACGTCGATACAACCACCACCCGCTCACACTGTGCATATGACAGGTGTGTGAGTGCATGGTCTAAGACACCTCGTATACAAAGTATACTGGCAGCTATTTGTTAGTTAATTTCTTGGATGTTCACGAGTTTGGAATTTGTCGTTTTGTTTATCTGCTAGACTGCAGAATTTCCCAGAAAGTTTTTGATAAATTTTGATGAAATGCTGCATGTTTGGCTTACTATTAAGAAGTAAGATTCTGAAATAGTGGTTCCCACTAATTTTGCGACTATTCGGCCCTTTCTTATTTTTGCTGTAATGAGCAGTGCCAAAAACTCTCAGCTATCTAAAAGCATAATGGTTCATCTATCATGTTGGAATATGAGTATTGCAGTGATCTTTAAACAATTTTGTGAGGAAAAAGTGGGAAAATTGTACAACGAGGCGAAGACAATTATCAGCTTTTTGGCCTCCACGCCTGATAAACAATCGACCGAGTATGGGGCCCATTGTTGAACTGTACTTAGACCTGCAAGTCCTGATAAAATACAATTGAATCCACTATTGTGACTGGTAATTTTGATATTGCATCTATGTCTATTTTTGTAAGGTTGATAGTGTCTGGTGAAGAGCTAATGTCAGAAATCGTAGCGGACAGTGCCGGCGTGTTTCGCTTTGACGTCGAGTACCTTCTCACCGACGAAATGGTAGACATAATTTGAAATTTTATTCTGAATTATTCTGAAATCTGAACGTTACTAATGCAGAAATATTGAGTTGCGCAACACCGAACACCGACAGCATATGAATGCTTTGCTACACAAATTTAGCGCCAGCAAATACGAAAATAAGCTTTTACACAGGATTATGACTGATTTATGTGTCATTCAGTGCAGATGAGGAATAAAGTCTATGATACATACTTACATAGACATTGTAATTAATACAGTTGTATTAAAAAGTATTTAAGGATTATTTTTTGGATACAGAATTCATCTGTTTTCTCTGTATGATGTGATGTGAATGGGTGTCAAAGTATGGACAGGGGCATAGGAGAAGCGTATCCTCCAACTAGCCAACTAGTTTGACCTGCTCGGCAAGTCGGCATGCTTGCCGAAAGGGCTGTATCTTGTACGTCGTGTTTGGGATATCAACCAGTATATCTCTGTTGTTGTTTGTTAGTCAGACTATCACCAAGTTTGGTGAATGTGTACGGTAATTGTCCAGTGTTTATCGCTAATGTTTTATTATTTTTTTATTTAGGGTGTATGCTGATAAACTTGGGCAGGTTACTAATTTTACTATAGTGAGCGGCACTGCTAAGCACTGCGTCGATCAGAACATGGTTATACGCATATCTTCGCTTGTACTGACATTATTCAACAGCGTTTTGTCTGTTCTTAATTAAAATTATAATGAATGAATGAATGAATGAATGGTTTTGTTTTGCTACTGTTCACTAGGGGCGACACTGCTATGCCGGGCTGTTAGTAGAGAAAGAGCACCGGTTTCCGCTCACTTTCCGGAAATACATTCTCCGCGCGTGTGGAAACCAGTGCTCTTTCCATACTGCGGTTTATTGGAGGAGAAAAACTGAAAGTCAGAAATAAGGATTCTCCGTCGAAAGCTTAAACCACTGCTATGCCGGGCTGGCTACATGCTAGGCTTTGCCACGCATTTTTTGTGTTTGTTCTCTTTCATGCGGTCACGATAAACAGGAATGACGGTTTTAGGCTTTTTAGTGCAGCAGAAACTTTTGGCAGCTGTGCTAGCAGCTTCAGAACCCCTCTCCTCTGATAGACAACATTTGAGCTATAGTGTTTGTCTGGAGGTAAAAGAGGAGATTATCAGAACTGTTCTGTGCTGTATTGTATACGACAGTTGTGCACAATCATAAGCACACTTAGATGAGC
>Ga0209782_1001790_pt1 | contig 11562 bp, 5 predicted proteins | sample WorMetmaBAHAMAS1_FD_187390 | JGI IMG/M metagenome (GOLD analysis project Ga0209782, IMG submission 187390) | Marine gutless worms symbiont microbial communities from Max Planck institute for Marine Microbiology, Germany - Inanidrilus... | ecosystem: Host-associated > Annelida > Digestive system >... | reverse complement strand
CCCGTGAAACGGCGTCCTGAATTCAAAATTTAGACTCGACCAACGAGCGACGAGGACTTACAGACGCCCTTAATTCACATTTGTGGGATCGCCCCGACGCTGCCACTAATCCGGCCCGTTAGCGATGATTAGCGGCTAGCCCAGCGCCCCCTCGCTGCACGCTGATTGGCTCCTGGCCGGTGGAGCGGCCTCGTGGTAGGACACGACCTCAGTCAAGGGTCAGACGGGTACGGCCAGGGGCGTCGATCCCTATAGGACAGGGGGACATGTCCCCCAATATTTTAGAAGTGATGTCCTTTATTTTATCCTGGTAACTGCAACAACTGTTGTTTGTTGTATTTTAATGCAAATATTATGTGTAGTTTCACAAAAAAGCTGCAGCTTCTGGGGGACTTCGACTTAGACCCCCCTACTGGGGCTCTGCCCCTGGACCCCGCTGGGGAACTTCCGTACCCTCAGTCTTCTTTTATGTTCCCCCAATAATCCTGTGAGATTGACGCCCAAGGGTACGCACACGATTCGTGTTGGACGTGCATGGCGTTTTCGAAAGTCGCCGAGTGATCGTGAGAAAACGGTGTGAAGAACTTTAATAAAGTCGTACAAAACTCTCAATTACAGTCTTGATCTTCATTAGTTAATCCGCTAATTCCACTCGTCAATAAATTAACCCGGTAACAGTACTTGATATCATCTGCACATTATGTTGGTCTTGCTGGATTTGGAATAGGGGGTCGAAGCCGACCCACCCAGGCAAAAATTTTCAGTCACCAGTGTGGGAGTCATCTTCAACCAGTGGGGGGGGGGTTAACCCCCTCCCCCAACCTCCCGACAAATCGAACGCTGCATATACCGCGGTTGTAATCGTGTGCAGTTATTGCGAATGTAAATTATAAAAGTAACTGATCGGCAAGTTGTTGAAGGCATTAAAACATCAAATGTCTTTAAATATTATAAGCTATCGCAGTGGTTGCAAAAACGTATTTGTTCAAAAATTCTGTATTCAGTCACTCTCTAAGGTGTTTCTCATCAACATAAAATAGTGAACCCAGTGGACCGGAAGTAAACAAAGATGAGACCAGTGACTGACCACGCCCTTTGTATTGAGTGAATTACGTAGATTTAAGGAAATGTTATTTACTGTGGCTTTTGTAGGAATCGCTCTCTGAGTATAAATTTTACGGGACACATGTAACACTAGCCGGTACTTAAAACACTTGAAGTAGTTTGTTATTTTACGTGCATGTAACCTGTTATCTTACTGTTGTTACACAACCCCCTCCCCAGATCCTACCCTCAGTAATTATAAGACAATTACAATTACCACGACAAACAACATAATGTTCTATACTCATAAAAACATGCAGCAGTACAATTAAAGGGCTTTGCCCCTTCACAGAATGAAACACCCTTTATTGCAAAACAGCAGTCCCAGGACAGTATGAAAAATGAACTACAAACATCACCAAACATAAACTGCATCACTAACAACTGCTATATTTCTGTAGAGCATCAGCATTAGCATACATCAACACCATTTACGTGAATATTTAATAAATTACACGACAGGCGCATCCCCATAATACTGGGTGCAAACACAGCTTACGAGCTCTTACCTCACCCCTGCATCAACAGTTAAACCACAAAAAAAACAGCAAAAAAATGATCACGTAAGTGGGTAGGGTCTTGAGGGGCAGTGCCCAGTCCCTAGCAAAACTACTACTTGACAACACAAAAAAAACACAAGCCAGTTCCTCAGCATCACAATACTGCGGTAATCATAGCTATCATGCCACAGACTGAATAAAATGTCGACTTCATGGCCATACAAGAAGACAACATGGATGGTACATAATTGAGGTATAAGTGTACATTTAATTGTTGAACAAATAATATTGCTGGAAACTACGCTATTGACTCAGCAACTTCAGTAACTGACAGTCACCATGAACCTCCCGATGTATTCCAGTAGCGGTTCCCGATCCACACCTGCTCCAAAGATCTCGGTAGAAGGTGAATAGCAGATACTATTAACACTCGTAAGAATCAACTTGATAAATATTGGACTAATCAAGTTGCTACTTGTAATTTCAACTTTGACTCAATCAGAACTGGAAGTAGACCAGTTTGTATGTGATACTATTTATGATTTGGGCGAAGAGGACTGAGGACAAAACTTTACAAGGTCCTGAGTGCTCAGATCGTCCACCCTGGATCCTCCTGTTTGTGCACACTGGCTGAAGAAAGAGCAAATGTGAAGTATGGTCTCGATGACAATTTTGGTGCACTGCGGGTTATGATTTTTATAAACTTTTGTATGCTGAAAACGTCACATATTTAGTAAGGCAAATGTTGTCAGTCTTCAGTTTTAATATGGACTAGTATGGTTGTTGGTACTGTTGTATTTACATATGACTTGTGCTTGTTTGGTTTGCCTCTACAGGTAACCATGGAAAGTGGCAAATCATCAGAGAGACAGCAGCTGTTGGAACGACTTCTTGAAGCTGTCAAACAGGTTACGGAATTTGTTTATACTACAGCAACAGACAAAGAGATGTTTGTTTATTTTATGCACACTGATACAGTGAAACTGGTGCAGTTATGTCACATGTGTATTTATCGTACATGAAGTTGTATTTACATTTTGTATGTTTGTGAACTGATTTCAAGAAATGTACTGTTTACAGCAGGGAGTTGACTTCAGTCAGTAGAAATGACTACACACATAAAATCAGCTTCAGTTTGTCTTTAAATCAGTAGCTTTTCGTCATAAAAACAGCTGGCTGTTGGCGTAAAACAGCCTTGCTAATTTGGCTTATACCCCGCTGTCTGCACATGCAGTGTACACAAAAATAGAAACCATGACCTTGAAAAATATACACGTTAACTGTGTTAACTGTACTAGCAAAGTTATATATTGTTAGTCTGATATTTTACTATGTAATGCACATCGGTCAGTTTCCATATGAATGTGCACTATAAATGTTTTTATGTATTGTAATTTGCAAGCCAATTTCCTTCTCAACTTTACGTTAGATCCACTGGCTGAAAATAAATCAGTAGTTTAGGTGTACAGAGTTGACTTGACTTGGAGACATTGTGTTAACTTTATTTCACTTGAAACAGCTCACTGCCCTGTCTAGTCTGTTACTTGTAGCCTTTGTTAGGCCTCTTTTGCGTTGGAAATTTATTCTAAAATTTATCTAAATTTGACTGTTTACACTAGAAATTTTCTTCCAAAAGTGACTAATTTACATAAATTTTGAGATAAATTTTCAGTGTGAAAGGGGCCTTATAACTGAAGAATTGCTAAACGATCTGTCATTATTTTCACAAGGTTTGATAAATGAGTTATAAAAATTACTCTTATGCTTTCCATATTTTAGTGTCAAGTTCGATTTGGTGGCAAGTCAGAGTTAGCAACTGATTCTCAAAACAGGTAACTAAAACTGAATATTAGCTTATTATAATTCTGATTGATCATTAAAAAGTTGTTGAAAGTTGTGTTTGTCTGCTGAGACATAAAGTTAGCTTCTGAAGTAAACTGTTGTTGTAGCTTACACCTGATGCTGTTATTGTTATGCTTTACTCTATTATCCCGTCATCATCATCATCATGTGGCTTGCCCAGTAGATGTTGCCATTACCACGAGCGACCTCCATGCCTGCCAATTTTGTGCTCAGTTTTCAGACCAATGTTAAGTGGAGCGACATCAGATTCAACTGTGTGGAGCCATTTTTAGAGAGGTTGGCCTGATCTGCGGTTCCAGTCCCTTGGTAAGGGGGCCACACTGGGTAAGTAGTAAGTTGCCTTTAATGATAGCGTGACAATCGCACACATTATACCAAAGCATATCATATAAGCAAATCGAACAGTAAGATAAAAAAAAGAAACAAAATACACAAACACTGGGATGGGTGTAGAACGATTTTTCGATGCATGCAACTCGTGGCCAGTTGCCACTAAGCTAAAGTGCAACCGCATGTATAGCGGATAAGCTGCATTTGATTATGATGATGATGAGTTATGTGTCTTTGTTGTGGTGTAAATTCATCCATCTAGTGTGTGCACACTGTGCAAGTGCTGGGAAAATGTGCTGCAACATGGTCTGAAACATAGCAGCACTCGAGTCGTCTCGACATTTAAGTACGTGTTGTCGATGGTCTTTTTTTCGCGTTAATATTTCAAAACTAAATAATGGAATTGTACTAAGTTTGTGAACTACTGTGATGGTTTTTAGCGCGAGATGTAATATATACATCTCGTGCTTATGCTACGATGTTAGTGTCCGTCTGTCTGTGACGGAAGTGCATTGTGGTCACGGTGCATGCCAGGAAGAGGGGAGGGGTCATCTCGCGCTATGCTAGCCACTGCTAGGCCCTCTTATTAAAACTTGCTATAGAGTCTCTGTAGTGTAAGGTTAATGTGGAGGTCTACATTAACCTTACACTACAGAGACTCTATGCAGAGTACATACAGTCTTGTGAATTATCGCCATTCTAGTGACCTTGAGTGTCTCAACAATGACGGTGCTTCAGCTTGCTATGTCTTCGACATTCATCAACAATTTTGATAATTTTGTATAGAAAATTAGGTTGTATAATTAATTACAGTGTGCAAATATTATTTCTCTAAAGAAGATCAGTGTTATCAGCTGTGCGGGTGCTGTGTTGTCTGCCATTGCTGGGACGACGGTTGACCGACACAGTAACCTGTAGCTTTTGCAATAAGTTGTTCCACCTCATTCCTACATTCCCCCTTTACTAGGGAACTCTCTAAGCATTGTAGCCATCTAACGTACACAAATTTTAATCAGAATCTAATCTTCTTTATTAACTGGCATGTTGATAAATAACCGGTGATGTCTCAAAGTAAGTTAAGAAAGTAATAGCAAACAGACAGGAGAAATTAAATAGGCTTATAATAGCACACACAGACTTTGTAGTTATTATATGCCAAAAAATATTAAAATTGGTTACTTATAGTCAAAGATATAGCAAACCAAAGCAGTGACGTTTTCGAGACATTGTATGACTAAAAAGACACAATTTTCGGATTTATGTTTCCCCAGGTAGTGAAGAGACAGTAATTACGAGAGGTGAGATAACAAATCACCATTCGATAGCATGCTCTCTTAGCAACATCTGTGCCAAAAATTACCAAAATCGGTTGATGTGCATTGAAGTTATAGTGTGCTACATCAGTGTCGTTTTTTAGACACAGTGTATGTAAATTATTGTATAGAATTCTCAACTTTAAAATAATAATGGACTGCTAAACAGTCCCGTCTGCAGTAGTAACACTTTTAACTAATTTGAAATTTGTGCTGAATTAAATTCTGTCCTCTTAACAATTGATGGTGGTACAGACTAAGTTTCTGCATGCTGTTTTTCATGAATTAAGCTGTTGAAATGTCTCTATATGCAATAGGCAACTGACTGAAGTTACCGGTTTGTCAAGAATTGGAAATAGTCTGGTCGATGATAAGAAGAATGCTGATGGCGAAACAAGTACGTTTCAGTACAGCTGTAGCAAATTTTATGTCAGCCTAATTATTACCTTGATCTTATTCATTTAAGCTGTAACCTTTAGGTTTTTAGTCGTGCCTCTCGCACGCTGCGAGGCGCGACTTAAGTAGTCACAAAAAAAGATTTGTCGCCGGCCCAATCACTCCCATCCCCCCCCTCCGCAAATTACCCAGGGTGAAAGTTCCGACCAAGACGGACCAAAGAGTCCAATGTAAGGGGAGGGTCTAAAATTAATATTTGTTGACCGAATTTGGCTGCAAAGTTTCAAATTTAATAGGCTCATATAAGGATTCAGGGTCAAACTTTTGACCATGTGTATTTAGTCGCGCCTCTCACACTAGGCACGATATGTGTTGAGAGCTGACGGAAAGCTGCCATAGAGGCGCGACCATATACCGCTAGGTATTCTAGTTATTTTACATGCTGCACGTTGAAGATGGCCAGAGCAAAACGTTCATTTTCTTTGGCATATTAACCTGACCATGTTTTACCTGATTCACTAACTGATTCCATTATGCTCTTCAATTGTAGTGTGCATGCTGCCCGATACCATGCTTGGTACCATTCCATGCATGGTACCAGGCTGTCAGCGAATCAGTTGTGGCATTCCTGTGTCGGAAGTGTAAAGCTGTCTCACAAGCAGGAGACCTACTGTTAGTTAGAAAGGTGCTACATATTTCGCAAGGCGGTGTAGCAAAATATTTAAGGTGTGATGGGATCTTTAATGCACACTTTGTTAGAAATTTACTTCTGAGTTTGACCGTGAGTAAAATTTTGAAAATCGGTAAGCATTTGGCAAAGTTCTGGGTTAGAGTGTAGCGGCACCTTTATTGACTCACAACATAGTGAGTAGTGGTCTTGATTGTTGATACACTTTATATATCAGTCATTCTGGTGGCCTAAACTGTTGCACAGAAAAGTCCAGTCCATTAAATGTTGGGCATTGGGCATGGTCTGCAGTAGTAGTGGACAACATTAAAACATCTTTTGGGCAGGCCTAGCGAAAACAGGTTTGTTGAGATTGAGACAGAGCAGGAAATTCATGAGGCAGTCCAGTTTACTGTTTGAGAATTGATAAAGTTGGTTACTGTTAAAACACTGATGACATGTGGTGATTAGCACTTAACTCACGGGGGCTCATGTCGGCCTGGACTTTCTAATGCTCCTGTGAGCCTTCTGCATGCTATTCAGAACATATCTGAGGCATATAGACCCCATGTTAGGTTCACGCTTTCCATGTTAGCCAGCTGTTTTGGTCTCTGTGAAAACCTTTGGATAATTGAACGACCCTGTTGGTTTGCTGGAATGGCAGCGTTTTGGAGCTTTGTCAAGGAGTCGCTGAACGTTCATGAGGTACAGAGATATGCTATACTTCACAACATCAATACGGACATTGGCAGAGGTCGTGCATGGCTACGAGCGTCTTTAAATGAACGGACATTGGAGCAGGCTTTGCTGCGATTTACGAACTCAAGACAACTTATTCAGTGTGTTTCATTATTTTACGGTTATTTCACGTTAAGTCATTGTGGACAATGTTTCTGTTGTAAAAGGAAGCAAAATTACTAATTACTAGTATTTCTGATGTTGATACAGTACCGGATTGCATGTATTGTGTGTACTTTAAACAAATTAAGTACTTTATGAAGAGGATAATTTGGCAAGAAGCTTTCTGTGAGAAATACTGCTAAGCAGTTAGTGAGTGCTTTGATGCTTTGACACTGACAGGCAGGGAATCTTACCCATAAAGCATTGCTTCAATTATTCTCTGAAGTTTCTCATTTAGGGATCCCATCCAACCAGAAGTTACTCTTGAAAAGCAGACTGGTAACAGAAACTGAAAGCTAGTACTATTTATCTACTACTTACTACTTATTGTTTTCATTTGTAGGCTCTACTATGAAGATTGGGCATTTCTTTTAGATGAGGAAAAGTCTGCTATGCTTCCAAACATGGCTGCTGGTATGCAAGAAGGTTTATTTTTATTAATGTAGACATCGTATGATTGGAGTGCTATTTGACAGTTTTTGCTGAATTTGTTTTTTGTATAAATGATACAGAGGAACATAAAAAGTAAAAAATACCAATGATAATTTAAAAACTGATAATAACTGGTGTTGGGTGAAGAAATGATGAGGCTAGGCAGCTGGTTAAGGTTAGTGTTTTTACACTAATAGATTGCAACATGATGAACATCTGGCCGATGAAAACAGCAATCCGCTAATGCCAAAGGTTCTCATCTAGAACACGTAGAGGAGGGGGACCTGATAAGTAACTGACTGATTCAGTCATCAATAGACTAGTTGTACGTTAGTAACAGCTGTCTATGCTGCAATTGTTGGCAGGTCTTGGTAGCATTTTGTTTGCAATCAGCTTTGATCGAGCTGAATTGAATGGCAGTAAGCCAGCAGCCGGTTTCAAATTGCTGTCACGACGAACTTCGCAGCCGATTGATGACCCTTGTCCTGTTGCATCAAGTTTAACAAACTCGCCTAAAGGTACGTGACTGCATTCTTGTCGGTAATGTGTCGGATTTGTTTACAAAGTTAAATTTTCATTGTGTGTCGTTAATATTTTTTAGAAAGTTACAGTTGTCATTGTGAACCCTTTATGCTTTTGAAAATGGTTGAATGAGACACTTATTTCATATTTCTGAAGATGCATGGAAGTGATGCAGTTGCAAGTATTTTTAACGCAAACAGTGAGGTTTACTGTCAGAGAGAATGAATGTGATGCGCAGACAATTGTTAAGTAAGTTGGCAGTGGTGTTTCGATACAGAAACAAGTTTTGTATTTGAGATTATTGGAATATGCATCTCTCAACAGCAGTTAATTTGCATCTGAAATACTTTTTTTCAAAATACTACATGATGTTTTACTATAAAATATCAACGAAAATGTTGCATCATTCTGCATGATTGTAGGTGTGTAAATGTGATTGTGATGTTTAGCGGGAAAGCGGTCAGATCGAGTGCGGAAACGTCGGCCTGTGAAGATAGTAAGTTTTGATACAGCCGACATGGGAACTGGTTCATTACCGATATCGAGCATAATCAGCCAGTCTGTGCCGTCATCGACAGTTCATAATGTTGATGTAGCTGGCAAAACACCCACATCATCCTGTGATTTGGACGACAGCACTTTGGACATAGTACAATCCTTGTCTGATGATCCGGCTTCCAGTTGCTACAGTGAAACGATGGATACTGGCTCTTTGCCTGGTGATGTTGCTGAGCCACGTATTTCCAGCAGCACAGCCGGTGAAAGTTTATTCATCAAGTCGGATGTAGTTGAGACGTCATCGGATGGGTCGACATTACTCGCACATTGTGCCAGTGGTGTAAACTCAGACTTTGGTAGACATCGAACTTCATCGTTGCCAAATATGGTTAAAGATTTCAGTACCGAGTCGTGCGGTGAAAACGTGACCGATGCTTCTAGTCAGGATATTAATGTGCTTACCATTTCTTCCTCTAGTACCGTGAAACCTGATGACTTTGAAGGCCCACAAGACTTACCGTCAGACAACGCGTGGTTTGGTAGAAGGGTGACTCGTGTCAAGTCGGCCGATGCTGAGAGTATTGGATCCAATGCTTCCAGTGCATCAAGTTCTTCGGTCAATAATCCATCACGGTTTGTGTTTCATAAACTCTTTTTGATGCCATTTGGTGGAATTTCTGAGGCATTTTCCCCTTAATTTTTTATGTGATATTCCACTGTTGTCCTTCACTTATATTCCGAGTTTTATCCAAATCTGTTCAGGTTTGCTAGAGTTATAAGTGAAAAACCCTTTCACTCCCCCCAATAATAATTGTAACATAGGCTCTTTGAGTCTGTAATAGTAATGTGCCAATTTCACAGATTGTGAGGTTTTAAGTGTTTAGTACTTCTTTAACAAGCACACTGGTTTTTAGGCATAATTTGAACGATAATTAAGATATTTGAAGCAGCTTTTTAAAATGGTTACAAGCCAAGTGTTAAACATTGAATTGAAGGCACAGTAAAATGATGTTTAATATGTCAAATAATGTATTTTGAAGAAAGTTAATTGCAAATTGTTTATCACATGAAGATCACGATTAAATTCCATTTAATCGGCTTCAGATACAAAACATTACGATAAGTGTTAAAGAGTGTATGGTTTAAGATTTGTGCTGCATAGCATGGTGTGTTTTGATCGACAAAAAAAAGATGTATTTTACCAGAAAGAATTAAACATCAAACTGCATGACAGCAGCCATCTTTACTGCACTTATCTTATCCAGTCCCAAATGTTGCAAACACAATAATATTTTCTTTTGGTGTAAATGGTAGACTCTAATTGATGATTTTGATTACTGTTTCAAAATAATGTGTGTTATTAGTCTGTCAGCTAGTCCTAAAAATCTGCAGTTGTACCGAATATTCCGTTATCTGTGGTTAATTATATCTTTTTACTTGACTATGATGTAGGCTATCATCGTCATCAGCTGTGCAGTTTGAGCCAACTTTTGTTCCGCTGAATGCCGAGGGTCTTCCTGTGTCTCTCGATGCCGTCTCGTTGTGTGATACAAACTCAGAGTCATACGGTTCTTGTAAGTTGAACATTGCTGTATACTGCTTCTTCATTATGATAAGTATTGGAAGTGGAGTGCACTCTGTTCAGACCGATTTAATCGAGTTTGAAAGTATTTCTTTTGAAAAAAGATGAGTTCGATTTATTATTTGTCCTCCAGTTGTTTAAATTGAAAAATTTAGGATGTAAATGGCACGTTTCTACACCCAGCCTACAGTCCTAAAGCATGAAAAGGAACTTGAGCAGGGTTCCCACTGACCTGGAAAGTCATGAAAAGTTGTGGGGAATTTTGCTAGTGGTCAGGGAAAATTTTATATATTATCCGTGTTTTTCAGCAGTTGCGTTATCATTGTTACATTTTTCTTACAAAGTTCAATTGTTGCTTTGGGTAAGTCCACACTGTAAAATATGTCACAGAATAATTTTGTATGTGGTTAGGCACAGTCAGGTAAAAATTCCAGATGTGGTCAGGGGAATCTCAGGGAATTAATTTTGTAAGATAAGGAAACCCCGTTGAATGAATAAGGAAATCACTTAGTGGGCTCATTCTTTTGTGATTCACTGCTAGACTCGACTAGGAAGGGTCATCGGTCCATTAACTTGGGGTCTTTACACAAACTGTTCAGTGCCAATACCTGTGCCTTGCCACGCTTCGCAGAAGTCCAGCACTGCTGTACAAATCAAGTCCGATCAAAGTGAATTAGAGTGACAGCATCGTGTACGTGTATATGGTGTCCACAGCTCTACAGTGTGTTACAGCGTGTGAATGTGTTGCATGTTGTATCAGATGATTCCCGTGAAATGCCGGCCTACAGTGATCTGATGCACGATGCTTCGCTTGCCGTTGCACAAGTACAGAAAGCTCTTAGCAGCAGGCTAGTGCTACAGGCTCTTTATCATACTCATGGTGGGCTGTAGTCAGCGATCAAAATACAGTCTTTTTTTCTCTAAACCATTACCAGTTTAGGGTTTTTGCAGCTTTTTCTGACTGTTCGTGTTTATGATACCGTATGCTTCAGGTCATTAGTACGGTGTGCTTACATGACAGGCGTTGTATGACTAGCTGAAGTAACAGTTTGCTGTAACTTCCGTCAAACTCCAGTTTAATGTTCAGTCTTCAAGTGAACTTGGGTTAGCTGACTCCTTTTTTGTCTTTACCATGCATGCAGTACATACGGAATGTGTGCAATGCATATGGTGAAATGTGGTATATGCTACAATCCAGTGTTTCTGTCTGTCGGAAGTTTGGGTTTGTCGTAATGGCTGAATGGATTGAACAGTCCAGTTATCCTTTGATTATTCTCCACTTTGCTGTGAAGGAATTGAGCTGTATTCAGATAGCACGATACTTTTATCTGCAACCTTACCGCAAACTGTGAACCTAACCAACTTTTCTGCCTTTTTGCCACGGCACATTGACTGTCGCACGTATTGTCAGCATAGTTCACCGACCACAGATTTATCACACTCACCGTACACTTT
>Ga0209782_1001789_pt1 | contig 11565 bp, 6 predicted proteins | sample WorMetmaBAHAMAS1_FD_187390 | JGI IMG/M metagenome (GOLD analysis project Ga0209782, IMG submission 187390) | Marine gutless worms symbiont microbial communities from Max Planck institute for Marine Microbiology, Germany - Inanidrilus... | ecosystem: Host-associated > Annelida > Digestive system >... | reverse complement strand
ATTTATCCCAGATCCAGCTATACTCGATATTTAGTAAACTTCCGGTGTTGAGCAATACAGTTCTAATCATAACAGTTTGCGTGAAAGTTGCAAATTCTACATTTTTAGTCACAAATAAAAGGACAAAGTGGGCTGAGTTATTGAAGTATTATTTATGCAATTGTTTTGTAAGGTAATTTTTGATTATTGAAGACTAACTGTAACATGATGCATCAAATGTTGCATTGACGCCTGTACTAAGCTTACTGTCTTTCACCGGAAACAGAAATAACATAGAGATATTCTAATATAACTGACGCGCCCTATGGATAACTGACTGTGTAGCATCACATATGAGCAGAATCTGGTGTCCATTTTGACAAACAATAACACCAATAAGTTATTTTGGATATAGATCTTTAAATACAATCAACAGCAGTGGTACTGTGGTACAGACATAATTAAGTAGAATGTGTTTCATAAAGAAGAAACACACCTTATTGTTAACCGAAAACTTTGGTCAAATACTATCCAATTTTCAACAGTGATTTACAGACTCAGTAATCACTAAAAAGCTCGAAATATTCGCATGTCGCTATAATACCTTGTAAAAGATCGGAAAACAGCAACAGTTCGAAAGAAGTATAAATCACAAAGTGGTGTGGTTTTTCGCTGAAAATACTTTTCTGTGACACCTTCCTTCTTGACTGCTTCAGGTACATATATTCTATTGTTATAACTGAAGCAAATAACAATAAAATCATTGGATTAATATTTTTCAACAACTGTATTTTGAGCAATTGAAAATCAGCATCTTTTGCACCTCGACTGCTCGGGCTGCTGCCGATTACACTCGAACCATTGGTAGCTACTTGAGTGCTGGCTGTGTATAAACAACAAACAATACAGCACAGCAGTCTGAAGCAACACCGACAAAAACACCACATCAGAAAATACATCACAGAAACAACAGAATGTAAATGATGATAATGTTTGCAACAGGCGAGACGATATGTCCCAATCTCGTTTAAACCCACATTCACTGTAGCAACATCAATCGAAATCAAACGGGACTTGAAAAAAGTGTTAACAAATTGCAATATCATCAATACAATTCACTGGAACACAAGGTTGGTTACTTGTTACTAAGTACTTACTGCACGGCATACAAACAAAGCATTCACTCGCGATCCAAAAGGTCGTGGGTGAGAATCTCGGCCAGTTCGCTTCCAGGTAACAGCCTTGGGCAAGCTGTTCACACCCATATGCCTCTGTCACAAGCAGTATAATTTGGTACTGGCCGATGGGCGGTGACGCTCTTTGGCCGGGAAGGTAACCGCAAGCCTGGCAGAAAGTTATGGCAGCCTACCGCCGGGTGGATGGCTTAAAGTTACCTGAGGGCTGACTGCCTGTACACAGGGATCAGTTCCGAGTACGGGAGAACATTACCATTTTTTCGTTACATACTTACATCATAATTATGTGATTACGTGCTACTGTGATCAGCCGAAAGACTGCCGACAGCCTAGCATCATCTATGGTATTATCTGTACTGTAACTGATGCTGCACACAACGTGAGGAAAAACCTTCAGCATCAGCAAACCTTCGGTCTGGAAACCACCAACTTATGGTTATCAATAACCCACACTTCTCAGCTCCATCAAATGAACAGCTGTAACCAGCTGACAGTGCTTTACAGTAAACACAGAACACACGGCCTCATCACTGCCAATATACATCCAATCTGCTAGCAAGGTTGGTTGGAGCTTAACGGCGCTTTTAACACAATTTAGGTCATATCGCGCCTTTAAGGTAAAGACTATATTGTAAATATTAAAGATTTAATGGAGATACTCAGTCAGTCAATCAAGAATAGAAGTGAATTTGGCCATCAAAGGCCCCTGCCGCTGATTTCCAAGTCATCTTTTGGAATAACTGGAGATGTCAAGATGCAACCCATTAACCCACAGTAAACTAAAAAGTGGTCATGAAACCGCTGTGTGTGTGTGTGTGATCAAAGTATCATGCATGCTAAAGAGAATAGAAATCAGTGAATAAATGTGATAGCAATACAGGCAGGAAGCAGCAGCTGAAAAAAATGTTAAACAGGCTGCCTGGTTCTGTTTGCAAAGAAGACACGAAAGCTGATACGAGACGCTTTGCTAGCTGTTCGAGATGGAACGCATCACGAATGTCTGGGATTAACAAAGAAAGACAAGGGAAACTGTTGCTGCGTTGACTGTGACTGCCTCTCAATGGTTTTACTCTTATTTTCTTTACGATTTGTTAGTTATTATTAACTATTTCACGATTTATTTTTTTACACAACTTCATGGCACTGAATAGCCTATTATGTGCTGCTGTGCTGTTAATAAACTGCTGACTCACACTAAAGAGAATAACTTTTGAAGCCGAAACAGTTAAGTGGTGGAATGGCAGCAGCAGTCCGCTGTTTTCAACATCATTAGCCTTGTATGAATGACATCATACTGCTAATACGGAATGAAACCAATGGGTGTACAAAACAAGCCAGGCAGGAACCAGTCAGTGCCATAAGCAAAGCCGTCATACCAATGATAACGAAACCAACAAAACAATTTGGCACATTCCATTAACCACTTCAAAATGCATAAAGCATGGCCAGCATACATACCCTATAGTTGTAGGGCGATTTTTTTTTTACAAAAGTTTACTCTGCAGCTTGGCTTCATTTTGGAAAGTTGTTTACGACATTTTTCAAAGTTCTTTTTCCTTGTACAAATTTGGCACTGTTCTACTAGCTGGAAGATACTCCAAGTAACTCCTGGAAGTCACTCTGTGGACTGACTGAACCACCGTAACTCTCTCATTTGCTACACCGCTGACTTACCAGTGACAACGACAACTTGCTGTCGACATTCCGTTAATATCACAGTGACAAAACAACAACTAACAACTGGTCAAAACAAGTCAAGATCAATCACAACATTTTCACGACCGATAAACTCATAACGTTGATGCGATGTGGCCACAGTACAATGGACGAATGTAGATTATTATATTAAAATAAGCTGCCTTTGCTCTGCAATACTACTGCTTTCCAGTTCATCGAAAACACATCTGCTAAATTATTATAAATGCGATGCAGCAGAACACCATGTCATCAGCCAAACAACATACCACGTCAATTGCTGATTCGGCGACAGTTTTACATCTACCTTAAGGTATACAAATACGAGTGAAAACCACATACACAATAAAAAAACTGCAAATCCAAACACAACATCATACAACTTATTTAACTGCATTTACATGTAATCTATATATCATCAAAACCTTGTTATTCTCATACAGACAGGCGGAACCGCTGCAGAACGACTTCAGTGAATAGCACTTCTCCACTATCAGAATGCTGCATAATAGATATATTTACTCTTAAGAAACTAACAGATGAACCAGTGAGTTCACAGTGACTGGCCAACAGTCAGCTATAAACATGCCACCTGAAATCTGCAGATCAGCAATACACGTCAGCTTTATATAATGAACATTAACATCAACTCTCATGATACAAGACAAAATAATACAGAATCAAGTAAAAATTACTGATAAAAACGTTAAAAACTTACCAAACACAATAAAATTCAGTTCAATGATGCAGACCTCACCAAATACAAATTTAACACAATGGCGAAAGACGATAAAAAACTGATGAAAAAAACCAAACTACCAAAGATCAGTCACGTACAAAATTCCAGCAGTTTATCCGAACTCTCCAAAAAAAACAATTTATCAACAAGTATAAAACTTATAAATCGACCAGGGTACCAGCCATGCCGATTATGCCCACATTATGCACTGTACAGGCTCAGGTTTACATCAACAATGCTAAACAGTTTTTGTCAAATTACTAAGTTTCTTACTACTAAAATTTCTTACTTACTAGATGCAGACGAGACTTATAATTCCGCAACGCTCACCAGCGTATAATGCAGCAGAAACTCTGACCTCAGCCTGTAAGATAACGAGCGTCATATAACGTTATGCTAAGATGCACTGCAAGCTATCATACAGAAATAATTCACTACAATGCACCAACAGCTCTGAGTAACCTGTCACAGTGCTATAACTGTGTGCGCATTTTCTTGCAGCTGTCTGAACTCGACGACAGAATGCCCTCCCCGCTGACACCAATTATTACACAGTCATCATCATCATCATCGTCGTCGTCGTCGTCAGTGGTATAAGACTGACGTCCAGAATCATCCAGCAGCTTTCTTTTACGGCCACCGCCATTATCCAAGCAAGAGCCTACAGTACAAGAGACATCATAATGTGATATGGACGACGGGATTTCTGAAGCCGCCGTCGGTGTGGAAGGGAGACAGCTGTTCTCGCTGCTGCTGGCTGCCGATGCCGCTGGCGAAAACCCGAGGGAGGTGAAGGACGCGGTTCGACTGACTGGTGACCGCCGTGGGGTTGATCCATGTGAAGACGAGCTGCCATCTGTCGGCTGCGCTGGAGAGTGGTTAGGAGTGGACTGATGCGATGGACAAGATGCGGCTGCGGACGGGAGGTGCAATCCCGTAGAATATGAGTACGCAAAATTATGCGGGCCAAAGCCACATGACGCAGCACTGTCATCACGCTCTAGGAAGTGTAAAACTGCAGAGACGGACTGCGATGCGGCCAACTGTGGAAGAGGCAAACTGTCAGAAGTCACCGGTTGGGTCTCAACAACGCTGCTGCAGGCTTGAAAACTGGCTGTGCCGGGAGTATCAGGCAACATGACTCCGACCAGTGGTGACGTTGTTGTACTGACAGCAAGCGGCGACAGAACATTCATCGTAGGCGGTATTGGAGTTCCAGCTCGTGGTACTGGAGTACTAGCTCGGCTGCTGTCCGTCGATCCGCTGCTTCCGCCTTCCTCTCTCATCCGCTTCCGACGACGCACCAGCGGCGCATTGGACACGTCCTGCAGACAGAATCCGGCCCGCCGCGCCTGGTGAAACGCGCTCAGCGTAGCAGTAATCTGATTCTGGACGGTGTTTATCGAGCCACGCGTCAGACTCAGGACATCCGGTGTCGCCAACGGAGTCGTCTCTAAATTTGTGCCATTAATCCACTCACTCTTGCGTAGTTCCTGCATAGTCAGACGCTCCTTAGGGTTAACAGTCAGCAGACCTGGACAACACAACAAAAAAAATACTGATATCATCACCAGTATTATGTAATGCATATTATAAAACTGCAAAACTGAGTGAGTATCAACAAAATAACAATTAAAGCCAATCGACCGCTTACGCGCGACACGCTGAACGACCCCTGATTACTGACAGACAATTCCAATGGACTAATATCGACCTGCTCTGCACCACTGGTTCAAACTGGAGAGTGTAAACAATTTTCACTGTTTGACCTTGACTTTTGACCTAAGATCTTGACCTACAATCCCAGGCCACACTAAAAAATTTTGATGGACATTGGCATTGACAACAACCAATCTGCTTACTGCCTTCCTTTGTCCGCCTCATACTTGGCCAGCTATGACCACTGTGTGTATGTGTACATTTGTAAATTAATGTACTTATTAAATGTTTCTGGCTATCATAGGTTTTCTAACATTAATGCCTCACAACACACCTGACGTCATTGTCTAAATCTAAAGAAACAAAAGGCCCATTTTTGGTCGCCTACCAGAACCTAACAGGTAGGTATTTGGTATGTAAACATGGTAGTCACGTGATTAATATACCGAAAGCTGACTGGTCTAGCGTGAAAAATAAACAACTAACAGTCATGCCCTGTTAGATTCTGGTAGGCAAAAATAACGGACCTAAAGTCAACTCAAAAAGCACAGAAATAGTTAAACAAAACCCAAAAAACAAGTAAATGGACAAAAAGCTACTGAGCCAGAAAAAGGCAGAATAAGGTGACTCGATACCCTGTACGAGTTTCTTAGCATCGTCGGAGATGCACTGCCACTCGGGTGTGTCTCGGCTGTAGCTGCCGGCCTTGATGCGCTGCATCATACTCATCATGGCCGATTCACTCAGCTCGCTGTAACTGACGTCGAGGAATGGCGGCTTTCCCGTCAACATTGTATACTGCAGCAGCAATCAAACACATATAGGCACACGGATGAATGAGTGAGTACATCGAGAGGCAAACGGAGAACATACAAAGAAAGCTTGTACACAAAAGTGCAGTAGAATGAATCTTTTATGACGACCATCAGCACTGTAGTTTATAGCAATTTTTCAAACAGAAATGTAGACAAACAGATGCACAGAACAACAGTCAGTGGACAAATTCCTTCAGTGCTCTAACACGGCTGATTAAGCATGAGGAAAAGCATATGGCCTATAAATCATTGAATGATGAGGTCCATGCATGGAGACTGGAGTGAAGTGCATATTATTTACATACGATCAAGATGGATTCTACTTGTCACCCCTTCATCTCTCACTTTACTAAAATCCCGAATGATCTGTCTTGCTAGTGCCGGATTACCCAGGTTGTCTTGGATTGATCGACCGAGTTAAGGTCTAACGTTCCACTCAACAATAAATAGGCCATAACGGAGATGCTCTTTCCAGCCAATCTCTGGGCTAGTACTGAGAATGGGTTGTTTTGGAAAAGATGCCATTAGACAGGTGTCTCGGAGAGTGGACAACATATGCAAACCATTGTCACAGATGCTGCCGCTACACATCTCATCCAGATAGGCAAGTAAAATATGAAGTTTACAACTCACTTCTCTATGCAAATACGTTAGTTAAGTATAAATTTAAAATCGTCAACACTGAACGACCACTTCAATATACTTGATGTATCATTCAAAGATCTGCCGATACTCCCCTGCTGCAGAGAAACACCGCACTGTGGCCGACAACCTTTTCTGATTCTGCCAAGGGTAGGGGCTGAGTTGTCCTGCGTGGCCTGTTACTGTTATGTACTGGTGAGGTAGTTTAAGTAAGTAAGTAAGTTGCCTTTAATCATAGCATGACAACTGCACAAATTACAGAAAAGATTGCCCGACCAAGACAGTCAACCATCCCAGTATTAACTGGGTCAAATATACAGGGTGCACCAATAAAAACAATCCCTTAGTAAAAACTCATTATCTCTGTAATTGTAACAGATTTAAAAAAAAAAAATTTACAGTTTTTACAGAGGAGGATTCAGGATTCAGGCCACATATGCAGAAAAATTTTGTTACAATATTTTGTTTAATTTAAAAATTACAACTTATCTGAAAGTCTGGCCCGAATCTGTGCTACCATTGCTGAAATACAAATTTTTTACTAGGGGAGTTGTTCTATTGGCACACCCTGTAGAGCTGATGCACCAAATACCATTGCTGCTATGCCAAACCACCACCTATTAGTAATGCAATCGATAACAACACACACCAATACAACGCCCAGGCTCCACAGATCACATGACTCGTCATAATCATCGGCAGCTGTCTGATTGGTCAACTTCAGAGCATGTCGGAGCACTTCTGGTGCAGCGTAGTGCAGGGTAAAGCACGGCGTCCTCAGCCCCCGATTGGCCGGCTTCATTCGCGCAAACCCAAAATCGACCAATCGGATCTCAGCGTCATCGGCCTCGCTTTCATACAAGAGATTCTACAGCATACAAAATTCACGTTTTATACAGTTTTTCTTGTCGTTACCGCTTCTGCCGCAAGTCTACCAGAAATATCTGATTCTTAATAAATCACTCACCACTGCCCATTTTGTCCAAGTCTATTGCACAATTTTCACTAGTCAGTCGTGATGAAGGCAAAAGGTCAAATGTACGGCATTGTTATGTGCATGTTGATGATGAATGCAGCGAATACCAATCTGATGACACAATTAACTAAGCATGCTGTAACAAAGTCGTGGCACCTGCAAAATGCGAGATCTACTTCATAATGCATCAGTTTTGACCAGAAGAGATGCACCACAGACTCATACATACCTTACACAGTTGACAGACTATCGCTTTAACTACCGATCAAATGCAGCTCCTCACATATGGTTTAGCTCAGCTGTAAAACAACCTCAAGTTAGTTAGTTGGTGTTTAATGTCCCTTTTCAGCACAAATATATGGCTATATTACAGACGAAGGGTCAGGGGTGGAGAGCTATCCCTACCCAGTATAGGAAGGCCAGCGATATATTAACCTCAACCCTGGCTGCCTTTTTGTTCAGCAGCCACCCAAAAAGGGAAAGGGATAAACAGAACCAGTGAACACACCTCTGGTTTAATGTCACGATGTACCACTCCCTTGGAATGAATATAGTCAATGGCGGACACCAGCTTTCGTGTGATACAGCTCGCCTCGGTCTCTGTGAACTGCTTCTTGCGGCGAATGCGATCAAGCAACTCGCGTCCAGTAAGCCGCTCCATCACAATGTACACGTGTAGCTAACACAAACGACGTCCACAATCTGCTTCATCACGACGGAAATTCCATAACTAAGTTTCACAACGGCATCGTTCTGTTAATTTAAAAAATACGAACTATCGAAAAATATAAATTTATAAAGAATTTAAATCTGTCAACCGGCGGTGAATTTCACTGCAATGACATCATTTATAAATCTTAAATACCGTGACGTTGCCAATGAAAGCATCCCGTTTTCTGTGGGCAAAGTGACTTAATGCCAGTACCATTCATTGAGACGCGTCCAGTGTGTGGTGACAACTGTTTACGAAACCAGCAACACATGTTTGGTGTGAGTAGTTTATTTACGTCGAAAAAAATGTCGTTGATGAGCAATTACTTGGCCATCCCTTTCTCCCAAAATCAAAACCTTTTAACTTAAAAGCAACTTCATACAAGACACTTTTTCCTGTTGCCAGAGCAACAGCACTACAGGGAACTGTAATTAAAGGAGATTAGACTACATTTGATCACCTCATCATGAAGGACCTCGTGAAGTCGTACAATGTTTGGATGACCTTGACACAAGGTCAACAGCTTCACTTCCTGTGAACAGTCGGTCCGTCGCCGACTAATGACCTTCACGGCATACTCAAGGTCGTCCTTCTTACTCCGGCAACAACTGCAATTCATGCACGCACAACACTTTAATGTCAATTTCAAGATAAAACTGTTGCATTTGCAGAAAACTGCACAATAGTCTTCTGTGCACAATTTCTGTACAGATGTTTGCAATGAAAATAACTACATACAAATGTAATAATGTATGCAGTGCATATATAAATCATATACATTTATATTTATTCTATGAATATGTAACAAGAAGCATTTGAAAAATATTGGGCCCATTCGCCACTGCGAGCCGTCACACGCCCATTCAGCAGGTGTCGCTACCGGTACTGTCGTGTGCCGCCTGCGCATCGATGTCCACGACGACGCCAACAACGACAACGCGTGACAGAGGGGACCGCTATGGCCCCATGGAATGGGCCCAATAAAACTAGATCATAAATCAACTGTTAATAATCTACCTATCTCACCATTAAGCCAGCTAAATTAGCCATTTAATTCTTTCTACGCTGAATAAATTTTTATCTCTTTTCTTCCAGCACTCACCACATGCCAATCAAAGTACAGCCAAAATGTGTTCCAATACATGCCATTGCCAATGACAAACAGCAAACTTGGTATCAAATAAATGCTAATAAATGATATGTATAAGAATAATAACGACAAAGTCTACTCACCGACAAACTGAAAAGGATCCACTGCCAATCACTGGTTCTTGCAGATTCAACAAATATGACTGGAAAAACGGAGAGTTCTATGCAGACAAATACACACTTCTTTCACTCACAGACGCTAATGCAAGAACTGCAGCAATGGAGAAGTTGTATTTGTCAGATTAGTCTTCAAGAGAAATAAGTTTAACTGACCGTCACTTTTCAATACAGTAAGATACATCTAACATGCACTAAAAGCTCACTAATAGTCAGCTCGATCTACCACACGTTAAGAGAAATTATAGATAACAGGATGCATGCCAATCTATGGTCATTGGTCACCCATTCACTATCACTTTTCCAACAAGAAGCATTTGAAAAATGTTGGGCCCATTCGCCACAACGAGCCGCCTCAGGCCCATTCAGCAGATGTCGCTAGCAGTACTGTTGTGCGCCGCCTGCGCATCGATGTCCACGACGACATCGACAACGACAACGCGTGACAGAGGGTACTGCTATGGCCCCATGGAATGGGCCCAATTAATAAAGTGGGGGGTTAAAGGCCAGTAATCCTTCCTCTCGGTTGTACATTAATAGTAAAGCAATGGAATCTGTTTAAGCAATGCAACTGTCATTTAAAACTTTTCATTTCTCACACAGAGCAGAGCTGCTGCTCATGGCACACCCACGTGGGAAAACTACTAAAGCAGACTGTTTAACCTGTGGTAGAGGTACTCCTTGCATGAGGACAGAAATCTCAGAATATGGGAATTGTTCTCTACAAATGTTCATCTCAATAAACAGTAATTTTTTAAACAAGAAGCATTTGAAAAATGTTGGGCCCAATCGCCACTGCGAGCCGCCGCATGCCCTAATTTTACATTGCCATTCACCAGGTGTCACTACTGTCGCACGCCGCCACTGTGGCACGCTGCCTGCGCATCGATGTCCATGACAACAACAACGACAACGCGTGACAGAGGAAACCGCTATGGCCCCATGGAATGGGCCCAACTAGTCATAAACAAAAGCATATGCACACACTGCTTACATTAAAGATGGCCGTAAGGTACCAGTGTTCAGTGAGCGACTAGCAACATAAAATGAAGTACAGGAAAGCTCTTCCAATTAGTAGCCCCATCTTCTACTAGTCTACATGCTCGGTCACGAAAATGCATTTGAATGTCTCACTGAATATTCAATGCATTTCCGTTATCCTGTATCACGCAAAATTTGGCCCGATGGCTCTGACTAATAAATGCTAGGAATTTAACGACTATCACCACATTATCACAAGGTCATCCTCAAGTTAATAAAGAACGATTATTTTTCAAAACTGAAACGAAGCCAAAGAACTATACCTTGAACTGGGCCGCAATACGAAGAGAAAAATCATGAACATTCTTTGCAGCCTCTACGGTCGTGTTGTTATTCTCAATGTCACGACTAATAGCATTGTCAGTAAACAGGACAGATGGCGCCACATAAGAGTAGCCCTTCATGGCACAATATACACAACAACTACAGTCTGTAATCCAGTAAATAACTAAAAAACACACACATTTCTATGCCATCAGAATGTCATAATTCCAGTGATAATGTTATGGTACATTCGGAGATAATTGCTCTCATTAAAATAAATAAAAAGAGAAATAATATAACAATTGCATGACCTGCCTAGATCATTCATTCGTTTGTTTCATCAGGGGTGGCGGTTGACTGTTGGCAGTCTTTCGACGTGCCTTCAGCTACCGCCAGCGCTGAGGCCTAGACATAGCCCAGTGCGCAATTCCCCTCTAACCCTGAGGCTTGTACTGTTTGTTTATAGAGTGCAGCTTAGCCAGGTTTCTCTGGCAGAGTGCCATGTGTGGGCCTCCTACAGGACCGCTTACCCCTGCCATCTGTTATCCGCACCGGCGGCTCTCACCACACCCAGACGCCCC
>Ga0209782_1001788_pt1 | contig 11571 bp, 6 predicted proteins | sample WorMetmaBAHAMAS1_FD_187390 | JGI IMG/M metagenome (GOLD analysis project Ga0209782, IMG submission 187390) | Marine gutless worms symbiont microbial communities from Max Planck institute for Marine Microbiology, Germany - Inanidrilus... | ecosystem: Host-associated > Annelida > Digestive system >... | reverse complement strand
GGCCTATATAAAATGTGGAAAACACTAAAAACATTAAGGCCAAGTAAGCCAAATAAGTGTATCTGTATACTGTACTATGTAGCAAAATAGCTAAAAGTTTGTTGCGATAGGCTACTGTTGTAGCAAATTTTATCAAACTCACTTCTGTGGTCGTTAAAATATTTTGATAACGTTTTTTGTGCCCTTTGCCTGCTGCACTGCAATATACATACATAAGTACTTGATCACATAGCATTTGTATTGTCACCCTACCAGCGGCTTGACTGCTACAAGCATGGGTAGTAAGCCAAAACATTGATTAATATGTGCATTGTGCATTTATGTAAATTACGGTAGTAGATCCATGTATGGGAAAAAGGAGTTATGTCTGAAATCTTTGTCATACCTATAACTCATAAATAAAGCGTGGTTCAACTACACGAAAATTACAAAGCACACATGGTTTGATTTAAGTGTCCTGTTCACTTCCAAAGTGGTAGCATCTAAAGTATGGTGCTAGATAGAAACATGGTAACAAGAGGCTCAAGGTCATTTATCGATTGCAATCTTTTTTCAAATGGGATGATTCATAGTTGCAAGATTTCTACTGACAGGAGCATCGCGCAGTCCCTCTGCAATAGCAGAGCTTCTTGTAATTTAAATGCCAGATCTGATATCAAAACCAGTAATTAATATGTGTGACTATTATATTGTGTTCCTATTATCATTAGATTAATGCTACACTGGTGTCATATTTGTTGTGCTATTTTATTTTAAGTTGATTTGTTTTCATTGTTTCAGGTGACATTACACAAAAAGGTTATGAAAAGAAGCGAATGAAGCTGTTATCTCCATATTTGAGTAGTCAGAAAGCTGCAGGTATTTGCAGTTTATTTGCTTTACTACGTTTAATTTAGGTTTACTGCTGATCCTGATTGCTGTTATATTATGCATTGTTGTGTTAAGGTTTACACAGTTATTAAGTGTTATATTTTTATGTGGTACATGCAATGTGTCTTCATATAAATGCAACTGTGTTATTTTTTAATAACTCAAACATCAGAAATGAAATCATTTGATAATTTTACCACCAGCGTACAGCGCCAAAGGCGGTATTGCAATTACTCACGGCCTCAAAATCAGGTTTGTCGCCCCGCAGGGGTGACTCATGCACCAATTTTGGCAAAATTTGGCATGGCACTTCTCCATGCCAAATTTGCCGAAATCGGTGCATGGGTGGGGCAAATGCCCCCAAAACTGAAAATTTTTAATGAAATTTTAGAATATAAACTCCTCGCAGGGGCGTTTCCCTTGCTCGATTTTTTTTACAAAACTTTCAGCTGTATGCCGAGTGCTTTCCCTGGTTGGTGTTTAAAATTTGGTCGAATTAGGTCAAGGAGTACGAAGTTATAGCGTTTTCCCCAAAACATTTTAATGCCTCCTAGCGGAGAAACTATGAGTCGGAGGGGGACATGTTTTAGACCGCCCAAAATAAGGCGGACCTCCTGTATCACCCTGCCAAGTTTCGTGGGGATGGGACTTCCATGCCACCAGGGGAGCAAAAAGTTTATGGGGGCCCACTCCAGTGTACCAAATTTGACCCTGATCGGTCAAGGGCGGCTAGTACAGGTGCCCCCCAATTGTAAAATTTTGGGATACTTGTACGCTTGGAGTGACAATTGTCGAATTAGCGTGCCGTCGGTATAGCAGCGACTAGAGAGTCACTGCATTGTGTTTCTAGTTTATACATGCAATCATGAGAAAATTTGACACCAGAAAGGAATATATTTGTTTCAATCTCACCTGTAAATGTAGCTACTGTACCGTGGAAAATCCAAAAAGGTCATTTTTTAGCAGTGTATCATCTTAAGCTTTTTCAGCTGCAACTGAACAAACCCCAAAGCATAAAATTGGGCTTACCGGTATTTTCTCACCAATGAGTAATTTTTTCTAGCTTTCGTAAAGAACTAAAGAAAGTGATGTTGTATACATGCCAGATGCAACTAAACAACATCAGTACCAGCCACATTGGTGAGTTGTTGCAACTTGTAGCTCAAGTTGAATGGTAACAAAACACGGTGGAATGGACAGTGCAATAGGTCAGTGTCAAAAAAACCGGAAAGGTGTGGGCAGCAGTGCACGTGACTGTTTGTCTGAAATCATGCTCTTGTCAACATAATAACCAATTGTTTTCAAAGTCATCCACATTTTGGGGGAAACGATATGATTTTGAACAGATAAACTTGTTCTGCATTCTGTAGGCTTTATCATAAAGCTTGAAGCAGTTCAGAGAAACTATACTAGCTGCATAGGCGAAAGCTGACCTGGTACTTTAGACACAGCTTCAGTAGGACACATCATGGTGGGGAATGTGTAATGAATGCTGAAAAAATTGACTGCTATCCAGCTTGCTCAACTCCATACCATAAACAGAAAAAAACAAGGGAAAAAAACAAAAAAAAACGATTTTCTCAGAAGATGCGTTCTAGTCCGTGAAGACAGTTCTGAGGGAAGAATGATAGTGTATGGTGGAAAGGATTTGCGAGTTTTCTGACAAGACTGAAAGCCTGAGTGATATCTGAGTTGTGGATTATAAGAGTGGTGAATCAACAAAGAGAGACAGTGTAAGAAGCTTAGGATTAGTGATGATTGCTCATGTTTTGCATTTTAGCTTCCAACCCATTACAGCCAAGTCCTTCCACGGCAGCACAAAGAAAGCAACAGCGACGATGTACAAGATTCGATAAGCGTTATGGCTCTGGTGAGATCCTGTGTTGGTTCTGTAATAAAACTTAGCATTTGTTTAACTGCACTACTGTAGGATCAGGTTGGTTTGTCACATCATGTCATATGTCTATGCTGATTGCATGTTTCAGCGCATTAGAGGTTGATAACTTTATGCGCTATGTAAATCTACTTACTTACTTACTTCTTTCCAAGAATGGTCCTTTGCTTCTCAGTGTGGTTGTAAATCAAACATCTATCAACCGTTATTGATACGTTGAATCGATTATTGCAAATGAAACACTATAATCCTTGATGAAAATCCGCTTTTGTGATTTCCAGTGGGCCATTATTCTTGGCTCTACAAGGACCAGGGCAGCATGGCTGTCACTGTAGTTCAGATGGGCACATGTGGGAAAGTGTGGCTCAGAACTAGCCAAGAGATTGGCTATGAACAACATCTCTGATATGACCAATTTTGTGTCAAGTGGCATGAGAAACCTCAACAAATCAATCAAACATGATGTGAAACATGATGTCAAAGTGAAATGATGCCCAGCAATTGTCGGTGTCTGTAGTCTTGGTAAAGGTAAGCTAAAGCAGTATAGCAGTTTGTGCTAGAAGCATCCACACCGCTATGGGAGCCTGCATACCATACAGGATCACACAGAGTTACCTGCCATCCTCAGAAGCAGCATCTTTCACCCTTCCCCCAGCCATTGTTATGGCCAGTACTTGATTTATCCACAATTAAGGATGAAAGGCTGAGTCGACCTGAGCCGACGTAGGTGAACGACGGTGAAGCGTGGGCTACGCGCGTGTGACAGAGCAGCAGCTACATCAACTCTGTCGAATAATTGCTGAACACTTTGTTGATGTAGGATTTGTTATGAGTATGTTACGTATCTGGCAGGAGTTGCCATCCCTGTATGCCGGCCACTGCTGTTGGCTGTGTTGCCCATTAATTTTTGCTGTCATGCATTGCACCTGTAGTTGAATGATTCAGTTGACTGGGCCACTGATGACTGAAGCCCCCCCCCCAAAAAAAAATAATAATAATAATAAGTAGCAGAAGAAGGATACGATGAGGTTGATGAAATAAAACAGGAAGTTAATTTAAGAGACTATATGATAACGTTCAGAATCCTGAGCTGTTTGTAAAGGAAGATACTGCTGGTGAACCAAATGGTTATGAGAACTTTGTGAGTTGCAGTACCTGTTGCTTGTTGCTTTTATTGATTTTATGTCAGTGGACAGGACATGAGTGATGTATGTGATCAGAGTGATGTGTTGGAAGGTTTGTTTCATGTGATCTGTACAGAGCTTCGTACCGAGGCTGTAAGTCAGGCATTGGCAAAGAACAGCCAGCAGCCGCTCATCATGCCGATGTCCTCCAAGAGAACGTCTGCTGTAGTCAGACCGGCACGAGGACACCGAGCCGATCACGCTTCAGGTTGACTTAATGAAGAAACTGAACAGTGATTTGTATGCTTCTGTGAATCTAAAGCTGCTGTGTTCACACTACAGAATCTTGATTTTTTATAAACCTGCAGCATCTGTCAGTTTGACTTCGCTAATATTACTCAGTGAAATTTTGTGCAGTTCTTTGACAATAAAGTCAGCTGTATACCAGAATAAAGCCAAGTGTAAAAACGTGGCTGTTGAATCAAATACTGCATCAATAATGTAGCATTTTTGTGGTCCCTTATTTAGTTGTTCATTTGCTGCAAATAATAACGGTGAATTCTTTTTTATTACATTACCATTTACCAGTGTTTGCTGTTGAATATCGTAGATAAAGTTGCCCGGTGCAGTAAAGACCATCTTGTTGCGTGTGACATGATAGATTCGTCGTCGGACGATGACAGCAGTATAATGGAGGACGACTCATCTCGGTCGTCGAGCGTGATGCAGCGGCCGCCAATGTCACGTGGTGCTGTTGAGTCTCATGGTCCGACGGTGACACCTAGGTCCTCTCAGTCAAAGGCTAGTGGCAGTAGCAGAGCGGCACCGAGTAGTTCAGCAACACCACCAATAGCCACCGCACGAGATGTCGATGTTGCATCACGATTTGCAGGTGTGTGTCCCCGATGTGTCACTTTGTTATTGTGTCACTTGAACTGTGTTGTGTTTCACGTTTCCGTTTTGTCTGCAAGAAAATACCAATGAGGGGTGTAGGCTACCTCTGGCAGTTGCTTTCAGTTCAACAAAGTTTCTGTTTAATGGTTTCAGAGATAGTAAATAGTGTGAATAAAGTGAACTGTGCTTATTGACCGAGCATGCAGGTGTACCATGCTTTTCTGGGGTTAGTGGACTGATCTTCACCAAAATTTCGCAGAGTGTAGCAAAAAATATTGCTATTTAACATCTGTAAATCGGAATTGCAATGTTCGAATTCGTTTCAAAACAACAGCGTGTTGATTGAACGTCATTTTCAGATTTTTCCCAAAGTCGGTTGCCATGGCAACGTCCCTTGAGGAATCGGAAAAAGAGGTCCGGATGAAGAAAATTCACGCAAATACCTTTCATTTGGTGAAAAAATCGTGAACATGGTTCAGTAGATCTTGAGATAATTTGGCTCAAGTTAAAAAAAATAAGAAGAAATTACGGAAGGTAAAATCTATAGCCCAGTCACAAAAAAATTTAGTTTTGTATCGCTGCAGGAATAATGATACGGTTGCCTCACACATTTTCTGTGTTAACTGATTTACAGGTGGTCAGTCAGGCAGTGCATTGGCGGACGTGGTACAAGTATCTGGCCAAGGTTTGTCATTTATGATCTTTCTCAACCAACCTGTATATGAATGTTGTAAAAGAATACTGTCAGTAAAAAGCAGCAGTTTAATGCTGATGATTATGAATTATTAACCGTTAATTTTTGAAAATCTCAGCAGTTGTTGTTAATTGGAGTGATTTGTTGTCAGTTTTGGTAAGAGTTTCTTGCATGGAGAACATGTTGGAAATATGGTAAATATCTTTTTGGAAGCAGGATGATTACAAGATAAATATTGCTGTTGAGGAAAATGGTTAGCATAGCATTAATTGATTTTTAAATATTAAATAAAATAAATAAAATGAAATGATTGCCATTTTAGTTTGTATTAGTTAAGCAGTGCCGACATTAATAAAGTAAAGGTAAATGTGTATAACAGTTTGCAAGATGTGTGAACTCACATGCCATATGGATTACAATGTTACCTGCCAGATGGCATAGGTGACATTCCAGCCTTTACCGTCAGCAAATTAAAACGGTACTCAATTTTGCAACCCAAGGGATGCTCTCGTATCCTTGTGTCATTGTACCATTGCTGTCATTATCTCAGTGTTGTGTATTAAGTTCTTTGACAGAATGTGACACTGAATATGCATGACCTGATTCACTTCTTGTTTAAATGGCTTTCTTATTAAGAGTTGTGCGAGCTTTAGCTGGCCGCAGACTCTTCCAGCGGAGACCCTTTGATGATCACTGGAGCAGTTTTCATAGCAGATCAGCCAATGGTTGAGTGATGTCCATTGTAGGTCCATCGGCTGGCCTGCAGTCTCCTGACCTGACAAGCAGTGCTCGTAGCCGTTCGTCTCCGCAGCATGTGCAGTCACACGCGCAGTCCGTGCGTGTACCTGGCGGCATGACACAGCACACAGCCGATGTCGACTCCGGTTTGTCAGTTGTATCATTTTCAGAATGAAGTCACCCAGTGTCGTTTTATGTGAAACTGTTGAACATAACACACATCTGTTTACAGCCAGTGTAAAGGGAGTTTGACGTTATCTTCACTGAAGAGTCAGTGGTGGATCATGAAGGGTGAGGCCCTCGGATGGGATTGGGGTTGGTCCTTTGAGTGTCCATCACTGCTTTAGCGCTGTTGATAGGGTGACAGAAGAGAATCCCAACTGCATAACGAGCCATTGATCCTCGGAAGTTTGAAAAATCATAGGAAGAAATTGTCAGCAGCTAAAGAGGATTACTTGGGAAATGACTGTTAGTATTATTAGGCTGCAGAGCTCTCGGTAGAGCGAAAGAAAGCGGCCTATAGTCATCGAACATTCCCTCCAACCATATGTTGGTCTGTGTCTCTGTGTCTGTCACTCCAGTGCATTGTGGCAAAACGGCTCATCGGATATGGATACAATTTGGGATGGTAGGTCGAATGGGCAGGTAGTTGTGTTTGGGGATTGGTCCATGGGAGTGGGTAATTTTAGGGTTGAATGTGGGTCACCCCATTGTCATAAATGGGGAGTATGTGGCATGACGGTTCTTTCTTAAATCACATGGGATTTTTTGTTATTATTATTGTGCATGTGCAGTGTTTAATACGCGACGTGTCAGGACGAATCGTGGTCACAAAAACATTTGTGTTGTGCTGTGCTAGTAGATGCTGTGCTGTTTTGCTTTTCTGAACGTTTGCTGCATTTGTCTTTCGCTTGATATGAAGACCTCTGCAACACTGCTACGTTTAATGTTCTGTATGTTGTAGTCAACCCACAGGGAAAAGTGTCGGCAAAAATCCAGCAGCTGTTGAATACTCTGAAGGTAAGCCAAGTGCTGGATCTGTGATAATGACTTGCATGGGATCATTTGTAGGTTGAATTGACTGCGTGCAGTGCATAAATGTACAGATATTGCATGTAGTGTGGTCTCTGTGTCTGTCTGTGTGTCCGTGTGTTGGGCTCATGGATGAGCTCTGCGATAACGGCTGAATTGATTGAGATGGGGCATTTTGGGGCAGTTTTATGTATACCCAAAGAATCTTGTATTAGATGAAGGTCCAGCTGCCCCACAGGAAGAGGCACTTTTGAGGAGGGATATATGCCAGCCTGCTATGACGTACATACCTCCAAATGAGTGAATTATGCCTTGTTTGCCATACACCGTGGGCAAATGTGCAGTAGATGAGTGCATTTGTCACTGTAAGGGGTGATGAGACAGAAATGCAGCCGTTCGCCATATTACGTTAGCGTATCACATCCCAGAATCAGTTTGTAATATCATGTTAGATATTATGTATGTGTATATGTTTGTTGTTCACCCTATGAAGTAAGGAGTCTTCGATTTTTTCTGCTGTGTAAAATTATGATGCATGGATTGTTTTACAATATTGGGAATGGATTGTATTGGTGTATTTGGTTAGTTGATTAGATTTTGGATCTAGCCCCTTCTTTTGGAACAAGTGAAGGAAGCAAAGTGGATGGGCAGTCAACACTCCCGTGGAAATGTGTAGTTGATGTATGGATATCTTTGCATCATGTAATTGTATTTGCTGTCTCACACTTTTCAGTTTTGGGTGTTTTAGCGTCCAAAACGAAAACCACTGAAAGAGTATTTTGTCGATGAAGAAATGGGTGTGCTGGAAAGTATGCATTTGCGTTATATGTTGTATGAGTAGCTGGCTTAAATGCTGTAGTTTAGTTTATTATATGTAATTGGTTTCATGTATTGTTTTGGATGATAACATTCAGCTCGTGGAAAAGTGTGCACTGCTGAAAATAAATAAGGCCAGCTGTTTTGACATATTTAACCTGCAATATTAGGTACTGTGTCTCTTCATAGCTTATGTTAGTACTCCAAAAGTATTTTGTCACTATATCATATGTCGTAACTTATTATGTGTATTTAAAATTTGACAGCATTTATTGTCTGTTTAACATATAAATTTTTCTTCTGAAATATGCATTTCTGCACAGATGCTGTACATTTAGATTGGAGATACTACGATTGGGTGTTTGTAGGTTGTAATGTTGACTGGTTGAGTTAAGAAAAAATCTGCTGTATAGCAGAATACTGCAGGAATATTAGGAAAAGGAAGGTTCTATGTCCCACTTGACACAAAATAGCTCATTTCAGATATGCTCTTCTCTTGCTTAATACTATAAAAGGATTGTAAGAAAGTCAACATTGCCTCGTCCGGAGGACAATTATTTTCCACGTCATCTTGTGTTAGCCAGATCCCGTTACATCGTTTTCCTCCGTGTAATCCAGAAGAGAATTTGTTGCATAAGTGGCAAAGGTTTGTTACAGCAGTCAGAGAAGTTAGGTATTTTTTCTCAGTATCAAATTTTGACCAAAACAAAAAAACGGAAGACGCATAGCTCAAATTTGCACGTAAAGCAGCATTAGGTTGAATATGTTGTTTGGTGGCATGCTGTCAGTGTGCAGTTGTGTTGGTAATGTTTATCGTCTGCTGTTTATCACGCAGCGCCATCAGTTGATCCCAACTGTCCAAAGCCAGAAGGAAGCACAATAACGCCGACTGTTGGCGAGCAGCTTGTTGTGAGTATGCGTTGTCTATTTGTCATGGTTAGGTTGAATGTAAGGACTGTACAGTGTTCACTGAGTACATGTATTTTATGATTGTATGTCAGAATAGTTCATTTATGATATAACATTACTTAATAGATTATTGTAATGTAATATTAGTTGTTCTGATACCATAATAAAACATTGTATTTCAGTTTGCATGTAGTTAACCTATTGTAGTCGATTTTTTTGGTGATTGTTCTATTCTGCTGTTTATGGTGATCAAACATGCATATAATTTTACTTTTAGCATGTTAACAACTAATAAAATGAGAGCTATGCTGGAGACCTAGCTCGGCACTGTTACTAACCACTGCTTGCACTTACACTTTGTGCTTGTCATATCTCCACCCAGTTATAAGCTGTGCCATCTCCCATTACATGTTTGTCAGATTAAATGTATTGATTGCATCGAGTAATTTGATTTATGTAGATTCCGTCTGGTTTGCCACGCAATCTTGAGGCTGCAGTCCAACGATATGGTTCGGCAACTTACAAGGCAACATGTGCCACAGTACTCGACCCAAATGGCAAACCAACATTGTCCCTGCTTTACGGTGTGTACTTGCCATTTGTTCAGATATAAGGTTTTATTTTTCAGTTCAGTATTAGCATTCATAATGTGTGCATAGTCAGTTACAGTGGCTGCATCTAAGGTGTGGGAAGTCGCTAAGGGGAAGATGGTGTTATGTAGCTAAGGGAAGGCATGTGAAAAATAATGTATCGTGTCATAAGCATCCTTTTAAAGGAAGCAAAGGAAGAATGATTACAAATTTGAATGGAGTTTTATTTCATATTCCATATTGAAGAAGCTGTATAACTGAATCCTTGATGGCCTGTGATGGTGGAAACTTCAGGCTGTGATAGCAAATGTTCGTGTAGTGAATGGAGAATATGGGCGGGAATATAACGAGCAATCGAATGACTGAGATATGTAAGTTAAAGGTGATAACGTTATAGGTTCTGTGAAACATTAGAAGGATACTCACATTTGGTATTGGGTAGCCAGTGTAATGGATGCAACATTCCTTCCTTCAGGAGTCCGATAGTGAATTGAAAACAAATACTTAGGTCCGGTTTTTCCACAGCAAAGTAATCTCCCGTTAATTTAATCCGGCATTAAATCCGGCAGATACGGACGATTTAATTGACGAACTGCCGGTGGAAAAACGACATCTGAGTAAATTGATCATTATCTGCCGGATTTAATGCCGGATTCAATTAACGGGAGATTAATTTGCTGTGGAAAAAACGGACCTTAGTCTTGTGCAACTTTGTTTTCCCTGGCTGGAGTTAATGCTATAAGTTCTTCAGACATGTTACACTGTTGGTTTGACAATATAAAGCGCATCTGTCTGTAATAGCTTGCTCCAGTTACCCCTGTATAGTTTTATCATCTTGAACCTCGTAAATATTAGAGCAGCTTTGAACAAGAAAGCTGGTTAAATGAAAACTTGTTTGTGTGCTAGTATTTCTTTTGATTACGTGATGTTGATGTTTGTATTTTTTGTATTGCATAAAATGCTGTCTTGTGACTCGCGCGCTGTTGATTGTTGTAGGAAAGCTGTTAGGTCGCACACAGAAAATTGCATTTAACCTGCTGCATAAAGTTGGACCAAAAGGAGACCCCAGCATTAAACCTGGTGACAGGGTATGTTGTCTCTAGTGTATATTGTATGTTTGTACATACTGTATATATTGTAACATACTGTAACATATTGTATGTTCAGCCATATAATTTGCAAAAAAAAGTATTAAAATCATAACAACAGATTCTAATGTCGGCAGTTGACATTCCTAACCTGATGGTCACCCATCGTTGTGCAGTGTTGACCGTGCAGCTTTATATGCATATGTAGTAAATTATAGACACACTATTAATTTTGTCTCAGAGACATTAGACAAGTAGTTATTGCAGATAAGCAGCCAGACAAATCACACGTCATTCAGCAACGGTCTGTGGCAACTTATCAGCAGCTGCTGCGCATGAATTGAGGAGGCTTGCTAGTATTAAGCAATTAAATAGCAACTACACCGACTGTGACCATCATCTGGCCACAGTTGGATTATACAGAAATCACTGGTTGTTTTAGAAGGCTAATATTTAGTCTTTGGACATAGGAAGAGTTACTCGGCTGTCAGTAGAGATGGAGATTATAAAGTATTTGGAAGAATGCCATAAAACTATTAATAATTAACAAATTTGTTTTAGGTTTTAAATACATTGTGTTGTTTGTCCGTGCTGAATCATTATTTGAGTTTTTTTATAACAATCATGTGAAATTTTGTTTTTTTTTTGCTTTGTGAAAACTTGGGGGTCCCCAAAAATGAGACTAACATTGTAAAGTTGCAGGCATGCGACAAACATCGACAGCAGGTTTGCTGATCGCCGTTGGCACATCTTGGAGGTTAGAGTTGTGGTGATGAAAAAATAAGATGAAAAGATAGAGCTAGAGCTTACATCGCCATTGTATGAGTGAGTGAGCAGTAACACTTGTTGGATTTTGGCAACATTAGTCGTATCTACTATCATCATTCTTCCTATTTCTTTTACTGCTTTGCACTGTTGGTTT